>Ga0315905_10000341_pt1 | contig 51473 bp, 48 predicted proteins | sample LakEriMetagenome_5_FD_203522 | JGI IMG/M metagenome (GOLD analysis project Ga0315905, IMG submission 203522) | Freshwater fungal communities from buoy surface, Lake Erie, Ohio, United States - Buoy 4 MA121 | ecosystem: Environmental > Aquatic > Freshwater > Lake | place: USA: Lake Erie, Ohio...
CTGAGTTTCTTGCCCGAGGACTCAATGAGCGTGACGATTTCTCCGGCGGCAAGATTAACCCCAGCTTCGGGCGATGTCGAGATTACTGAGCCGTCGGGGACGGTGTCGCTCGACTCGACGCGTCGGACAACGGTGAGTCCCAGGTTCGTCAATTGAGATTCGGCAGTGTCGAACGACGCATTGGTGACATCGGGCATCGTGATCGCGAGTGATCCGATGGCGTTGCTCGAGTTAAGGGTGAGGACCCAGTACATCATTCCAACGACGACCGAGGCAACGACCAAGAGCCCGGCGGCACCGAGCAGTGCCCAGCGGACCACGTTTCCCTTCGGCGGTGTGTCGCTTTTCAACATTGGGCGAAGGTCGTTGATGTCCATGTCTGTTCCATCGGGTTTGGTGTTGTTGGTCAAGCCCGATTCTACGGCGGTTTGTGGGTTCCCACGCGGTTCGGGTTTGGTCGCTGAGATCGTCGTCACGGGAATTGGCGGAGTTTCGGGTGGCGTGGTTGCACGGTCGGCACGGCCGCCCCCAACGAGTTTCGCTACCGACCTCAATGCCGTCGCAAACTCACTCGCGGTTCGATATCGGGCGTCACGATCCTTTTCAAGACCCTTGGCAATAACCATGTCCAGTTCGGGGGACAATTCGGGACGTCGACTGCGGGCGCGGGGCGCTGTTTGGGTGACGTGCTGAAACGCAATGGACACGGACGTGTCCCCGGTGAACAGCGGGGTACCGGTGACCATCTCAAAAAGGACAACCGCTGTCGAATACAGGTCGCTGCGGCCGTCGATGATGTCACCTTTTGCTTGTTCCGGTGAAAAATACTGTGCAGTTCCGACGATTGCTGAGGGGTCGTTCGTCGGGTCCTCGATTGCCTGGGCGATTCCAAAGTCACATACTTTGACGAGACCAGATTGGGTGATCATGACGTTTCCGGGCTTGATGTCGCGATGGATGATGCCCGATCGATGGGATTCGTCCAAAGCGTCGAGAATTCCCAAAGCGATATGGACCGCGACCTTGGGTTCAAACGCCCCCGCATCCATGAGCCGACGGAGAATCTTGCCGTCGATGTACTCCATGATGATGAACGGAATGGGTGTGTCCATCGATGCAGTGGGGATTATCTGCTCGCCCGCGTCATACACCCGAACGATGTTCGGGTGGCCCATCGCACTCACCGAATGAGCCTCGCGCTGGAAACGCTTTCGGGAATCCGCGTCCACCGCCACTTCGGGTCGTAACGCCTTGATTGCGACCCGTCGTTGCAATCGAGTATCGGTCCCGACGTAAACGTTCGCCATTCCACCGCGCCCGATCAGTGACTCGGGACGGTAGCGATTTCCAAAAAGGAACTCGGAATCAAGGATCGAGTCGAGCCCAGTTGGTCGGGGCGATGAATTGTCAGCCAACGGGAATCACCAGATCTTCCGACGGGTTAGACGCCAGGTTTCCGCAGCGAACGATATAGGACACGCGGATTTCCGTGGTGTCGTCGTCGATGACAAGATCGGCTGCGTTCATTTGGGGTCCGAATGTACTGACGTTCGGGAACGAACCACCGTTGACGGTGAACTCGTAAGAATCGATGTCGAATCCGGACGGACATTCGCTGTACGTTGGCCAGGAAATCGTGATTGTCGATCCGCCGGAGTATGGACCAGCGCTAACCGTCAGTGCCGCAGGGGACGTTGGGGTCGGAATTGCATCATAGAAATAGACCGCAATCAGCGTGTTGGGCGGAACGCTTCCTTCCGGATTGACCCGATATGCCGTCCCGACCAAGTCGAGCGATGTCGCAATGTTCCCTGTCACGGCGTCGAGGCGGAGCCCCATGCTCTCAAGTTTCTCACTCACTTGGTTGATGGTCAGGCCGACAAACTCCTCTTCGGTGACCGTCACATTCCCGGACAGCGGGTCGGTCGGGGTGGGGGTTGGCGTGTTGGAACTCGATGCGGACGGGACGGGAGTCGGTGTCGTTCCGGTTGGACGGAAGACGAGGGCCACGATGATCCCAAGCAAAAGCACCGATAGGGCGACAACGAGCCCGATTAGAGGCCACGTTCGAGGCAAGCGCGCGAATCGGCGCGGAGACTCCGTGTCGGTCTCCGAAACCGACACCGGCAGAATGCGGGTGGAGGTGTCTTCTGTGACCTCATGCGGTTCGTCGTCGACAGCGGGCACCAGCGCCATCGCCTCACCGACACGGCCACGCTTGATCGCAATCGCGGCGCGCGCGAGTTGGCGTGCTGACGTCGGCCGCCGCTCGGGTTTCTTGGCAAGACACGCGAGAATCAAGTTTCGGACGGCCAACGGGATACTTTCTGGCAACGGCGGCGGCGGGGTTTTGATGTGCGCCATCGCAATCGCCACCTGGGATTCGCCGGTGAACGGTCGTTTCCCAGCCAGAGCTTCGTAGGCGACAATCCCGAGTGAATAGATGTCGGTGAGTGCGTTTGCTGATTTTCCCGATGCTTGTTCTGGCGAAAGATATTGAACTGTTCCCATGACCTGACCGGTCGCGGTCAACGGAACCTGGTCGACGGCGCGGGCGATGCCAAAGTCGGTGATTTTGACCCGTCCATCCGGGGTGATCAGCAGATTCCCAGGCTTTACGTCTCGGTGAACGAGTCCGGCTTGGTGCGCGGCGTGTAGCGCAGAAGCCGTTTGGGCGACGATGTCGAGAACTCGTTCGGCGGATAGAAACCGTTCCCGTTCGATAATCGTGGACAAGGCCTCGCCGGGCACAAGCTCCATAACGAGGTATGCGCTTCCCTCTTCTTCACCGAAATCGTAAACGCTCGCGATTCCTTCGTGATTCACGAGAGCCGCGTGACGCGCCTCTGCTCGAAAGCGCTCTCGGAAAGCCTTGTCGCCCAAATATTCTTCTTTGAGAATCTTGATTGCGACGTTGCGTTCAATGACCTTATCGACGGCCTGCCAGACTTCACCCATTCCACCGATCGCGAGGCGGGCCTTGAGTTCGTATCTGCCACCGAATACGTGCCCAATTTGAGGTCTCATTGCGCTAACACCGCCTCCATGATCTTTCGCGCGATCGGCGCAACGAGCGAGTTTCCGCTAGCCGATTGGCCGAGTCCCCCACCGTTCTCGACAACGACGACAACCGCGACGCGCGGGTTTTCGGCAGGCGCGAATCCCGTGAACCACAGTGTGTAGGGCTGCTCCTCGCCGTTTTCCGCGGTGCCGGTCTTTCCCGCCACGTCAACCCCGCGAATTCGGGCGCCGCTGGCAACACCGTCAGAAACCGCGGCGACCATCATGTCTCGAAGCACATTCGCGGTGTCAGGACTGATTGGTGTCGAGTATTCGACCGGAGTGAATGGTGCGAGAGGCGAAAGATCGCGCGCGAGAACCGAGTCGACGATGGTGGGCGACATGAGGACCCCGCCGTTCGCAATCGCGGAACTGACCATCGCTATTTGCAGGGGAGTCACGCGAACGTCGAATTGACCGAATGATGACAGCATCAGTTGTGCCTCGTCCATTCCCGACGGAAAGGTGGAGGGCGTGACCGACATGGGGATTTCAACCGTTGCGCCGAATCCGAAGGCCTCTGCATAGTCTCGCAATCGCGATTCACCGACCAGGGCACCGACCTCGGCAAAAGGGATGTTGCACGACAAGCGCAATGCCGTGCCGATCGTTACCGATTTTCCGGGGCCGCACGGGTTTCCACTCCAGTTTCGAATGGTGGAACTGCTCTGAGGCAACGTCAATTGCGCGGGGTTGGCAACGGTTGAACGTTCCGACATGATCCCCGAGTCGAGAGCGGCCGCCGCGACAACCATTTTGAAGACCGACCCAGGGTGGTACAAGTCACCACCGATCGCTCGATTTATCAAGGGTTGCGACGCCGAATTCACGAGCCCCGAGTATTTCGCCGCCGCCGCCTCACTGTTGTGCGACGCAAGATCGTTCGGGTCAAACGACGGCGTGCTGACAAGCGCGAGAATTCGCCCGGTCGACGGCTCAATCGCGATGGCAGCGCCCGTGAGTTCCCCCATCGCGTCACGCGCGGCTTGTTGAACGGCAGCGTTGACAGTGAGTTTGACCGAGGCACCTCGCGGATCGGTTCCCGAGACGAGCGCGAGGACTTGGTCGAAGAACTGCGAATTTGATTGCCCGCTGAGCTTGTCGTTCATCGCAAACTCGAGTCCGCTAATGCCCTGATTGATCGAGTAAAAGCCGGTAATCGGGGCGTACAGCCCACCACCGTGATAGGTGCGCTGGTAGCGGTAGACGTCGTCGGAGGGCACGGACTCTGCGATGAGGGTGGACCCGACGAGAATCGATCCTCGTTCGGTCGCATACGAGTCGTACAACGTACGGACGTTTCGCGGATCGACGCGAAGATTGTCCACTTGGAAAACCTGGATGATGGTTGACGAGATGAACAGCGCACCGAATAGAGCGCCAATCCCCAGACTGACGCGGGTCAGCTCCTTCATCATTTTTCCATCACCTCGTCGCGTTGGTGACGAACCGTGTCACTGAGCCGCAAAAGCAGAGCGACGATAATCCAGTTCGCGACGAGGGACGACCCGCCCGCAGCGAGGAACGGCGTTGTGAGCCCGGTCACCGGAATGACTCGAGTGACGCCGCCGACCACGATGAAGACCTGTAAAGCGATGACGAAAGTGAGGCCGACCGCGAGGAGCCTCCCGAAGTCGTCCGAGCCATTGACTCCGATGCGAATCCCTCGTGCCACGAAGAGCATGTACAACGTGAGAATCGCGAAGATTCCGATCAGCCCGAGTTCTTCGCCGAGGCTGGCCACGATGTAGTCCGATTCCGCAAGGGGAACGATTCCGGGGTGACCCGCACCAAGGCCGGTACCCACAATTCCGCCGGACGCAAGTCCGAATAGTCCCTGGACGAGCTGATAGGAACCGCCGACGGCCTCGTAGTTTTCTGGGTTGAACGAATCGAGCCACGCGGCGAAGCGGCCTTGAACATAGGTCAGGAACTGGCTTGCGACCAGAGCACCGGCTCCGAAGAGACCTCCGCCGACGACGAACCAGATGGCGCGCCCGGTCGCGACGTACATGAGGACGAGGAAGAGGCCGAAGTACAACAGCGATGTTCCCAGGTCACGCTGGAAAATGAGAACCAGCATCGCGACGCCCCAAACAACGAATATCGGACCAAGGTCTTTCATTCGAGGCCAGGTCACCCCGAACATCCGTTTGCCGACGACCGAGAGCGAGTCGCGCGCGGTAACAAGGTACCCAGCGAAAAACAGCGCGAGGGCGATTTTGCCGATTTCACCCGGCTGGAAGGTGACGAAACCGAGGTTGACCCACAATCTCGCACCGTTGATTGTCGTGCCAATGATTGGGACGAGCGGGAGCATCAGAAGGCCGACACCGACGAGCATCCACACGTAGCGATAGCGCTGGAGAACCCGGTGGTTGCGAACAACGATGATGACGATGATCGCGACAACAATCGCAATCGCCGTCCACACCATCTGTCGAGTTGCGTTGGCCTGCCATCCCGTCAGTCCAGCGGAAAGATCAAGCCGATGGATCATCGCAATCCCCAGCCCGTTGAGAAGCGTGACGATGGGCAAAATCAGCGGGTCGGCGTCGCGCGCCACGAAACGTTGTGCGACGTGCATGGCGAGCACAATCGCACCGAGTCCCAGTGACAGCCCGATGATGGGCGGATTGAGTTTCCCCGTCGCCCCGAGATCGACGAGAGCGAGTGCGGCAGAGGTCACAATCATCGCGAAGATAATGAGCGTCGCTTCGAGGTTTCGCAGTTTTGTCGGCACCTTGAGACGCAACATCAGCTGCTCGGTGATTGTCGAGTACTCGGAGCTACTGGGACTGAGAGACATTCTCAATCCTTTCGACAACAAGCTGAGCTTGTTTGAGGCTCAAAACAGGGATGGTGAGTTCGACGGACGTTCGGTGGAACTCCGAGAGTGAGGACAGGGGAATGTTGGTGTCTCGAACAAGCGTGTGCAGTGGGATGGACCCAAAATCGGCGTTGACACCGCGATAAATGACGACACTGTCCTTGTCGGATCCCACAAAGAACTGCGATTGCGTCCAGACGTAACCGTAGATACCGAATAGCGCCAGAACAGTGAGGGCACCGGTGAGGTACAGCGACCACCTGATTCGACGCTGTGCCGCGCGACGCTTGTCCTCGGCAATGAGCGTGTCGAGGTAGTCGGCTGTTTCGAAGTACTCCTCTTGCTCGGTGGTGGAGCCAGGTGAGAAAAGTCGGTTTGCGATTTTGGGAAGGCGCTTCGTGATCGCGTCAAAGATGAGGGGTTGCGACGCTGCGCCCACGAGGATCGGTTTTGCCGCCGCACTCATGTTGGTCTCGTTGACGCCGGCAATTACCACCGTCACGTTGTCGGGAGCGCCGCGTTCGAGGGCAAGATCGATGAGTTTGCTGGCCGCCTTGGCCGCATCCGGCTCGGATTTGAGGACCTGAGCGATGGCAGCCTCGCTCGCATAGCCACACAGACCATCCGAGCACAGCATCCATCGGTCGCCCGGCTCAGTGTCGAGAATCGCGGTGTCAACATCGACACTTCCCGCGACATCTCCCAACACACGCATGAGGACGTTGCGACGCGGGTGCACCAACGCCTCCTCCGGCGTGATGCGACCGGTTTCCACGAGCTTTTGCACGAACGTGTGGTCGGTCGTGATCTGCTCGAGAACACCGTCGCGGAAGCGATAGATTCGCGAATCTCCGATGTGCGCGATGACAACCTGCTGGTTGTGACGAAGAAGAGCGCTGACGGTCGTTCCCATTCCGGAAAGGTCCGGGTGTTCCCGCACAGCCTCGATGAGCTCGGCGGCGCTGTTCTTCACCGAGTCCACGAGTCGCTGTTGAGCAATCTCGATCGATTCGAAGCGTTCATCGGCGACAGCGGTGACGGCCTGGGTTGCGAGCGAACTGGCGACATCGCCACCCGCGTGGCCGCCCATTCCGTCGGCGACGAGAAAGAGGTGGGTGCCGGCGTAACCCGAATCCTGATTGCTTGCTCGGACTCGCCCGATGTGACTGCTCGCCACCGAGAGAACGCGGGCGTCCACTAAGGCCTCAGTTCAAAAATGGTCGAGCCGACGGACACGGGTGTGAACAGCGGAACGGGAGTCGGCACGCTGACGCGCTGGTTATCGACGAACGTGCCATTGGTGGAACCCAAATCTTGAATAACCCAGTCACCGTTCCACAACTGCAAGCGAGCGTGGTTCGTCGACGTGTATTCGTCTCGGATCACGAGTCCCGACTGTGCACTGCGACCGATCGTGAGCTTGTCGGACTCGAGCGGGATTTCGAGGCCCTCACGGGCACCCGCAACGATGACGAGCTTCTGTGCGGGGCTCGACGTCGAACTGTTGGCGGTGGGGGGAAGGAACGGTGACGATTCGGCTCCGGGGTTGTGGGTGATGTCGCCCTGGGGTCGGTCGCTTCGGCGAACGTAGTGGCGGAACAGGTCACTTCGCAACGCGAACACGATCGCGAACACGAAAACCCACATCAATCCGAGGAAACCGAAACGGAGTACGAAAAGGGTTAGCTCACTCATGCCGAAACCCCCGGCAGGATTCGGAACACCAGTTGGGTTCCGCCGATGTGAATGACGTCACCGTGGTCGAGAGGCGACGACGTCACTCGTGTTCCATTGAGTTTGGTTCCGTTGGTCGATTTCAGGTCTTCAAGACCCGCGATCTTTCCGCTCCACAGGATACGAGCGTGGTGACGCGATGCGCCGCTGTCACTAAGGATGACGGTTGCCGTCGAACCGCGGCCGATGATGATTTCGGGGCCGCTCAGGTGAACCGTTTCGCCATTGATCTCAAGCGCGGGGTGCCACTCGGACACTGCGTCGAGTGCTTGCGACGCGACTTTGATTACGCCCCGAGCAATGTCCGACGCGGCGACGAGCGTGATCGAGACGGGGGCGGTGAAGCTGTAACGCTGACGATTCGCATACGCGCGGACGCCGTCCGTCAATTCACTGATGAGAACAGCGCCATGGGCGTTGAGTGGCTCGAAGTCATCTGAGTTGAGGCCAACCGTGTAGGCATGAGGAGCGAGGATGCGATCACGCTGGACGACGACCGCGTGGGAGTCGATTTCGCGCTTCAGCGCCGCGATGATTTCGATCGGCTGAACACCGCCCCGAAAAGACTTCGCGAAAGCGCCGCTGACGAGTCGCTCAAGACCACGTTCAACGTTGTCCAGTAAGCCCACGGTTCCCCCTCCACGGTCGCCCCAATTCTATCCGCGGTGGGTGTTGCGCCCCCGCACCTCGCGGGATGGGGCGGCGCTCGCCGTGATAGCCTTGACGGGCACGTCCCCGGACGCGCGCAAGTGGCGGAATGGCAGACGCGCTGGCTTCAGGTGCCAGTGCCCGTAAGGGCGTAGGGGTTCAAGTCCCCTCTTGCGCACTCATTTGTTGTCGGTAGCTTGTTTTGGCTAGGACTAGGGCTTTTTTCCGACGAGCCCCTGGGTGGGTTCTCCGACGGTAGCCGACGTGACAGCAATTTTCGTAATTGTGGAACAAATCTTTGCGATTGACCCGGCTTCCACGTCGCCCTCATACTCAATCCAGATCCCGCTGCCGTCTGCCTCTGGTCCGGCGGACAAAATCAGGTAATCGAGCGAATCGCCGGGACCTGACTTAAGGCCCACGACCTTCTCGACGGCGTCCAACATCTCGGAAAGTCGATAGCGCGCGGGGTGCACAAAGATTTTGACCCCTGCCGGTGCGCTATCGAGAATTGCCTGCGCGCGCGGATCTATGTCTCCTATCCAAAACAAGTCAATGGATTTCTCCGCCGGATGTGCAATGACACCCGCGAATCCATAGTCAGAACCGCGACCGCTAGGGGTGTGGCCGCCCTCGGAGGGGTTGACCAGCTCGTTAAGTGGGTCAAGCACCGAAGCAATGTAGTCCGAACCCATCACGTTGGTGTTCGATGTCAATTCGCTCGAAACAGGCAAGTCATTGACGATAGTTGAAGCGTTTGCAATTATCAAACCGCTAGACACTAGAGCAGCAGTCGAGCCCACTGTTACCAGGGTCGATTTCAGCAAGTTTTTTATCTGTATCACCTTTTTCTCTGTCCTTTTCCATGAAGATCAACCAGTGATAATTGTCATGCCCATCTCTGAACTTACCGTCATGGCACCAACCCAAACCACATTTGTAAAGCAGCTGGAGGCCGGGAACCGGGAATTTGGGCAAATTCCTTGGCCACTTCCACCAAGAATTGTGCCCATCGCGCGGAATTTAGCTCCAGAAATTGGATAGACCACGGGACCGCCACTATCACCACTAACAACAACGACAGCACCGCTAGCTGCACGAGCTCGAACAAGGCCGCGCACAGTAGTTCCCGTATCCGCAAGGTAGGTTGAATAGTTCGATCGCTCAACCACTGCGCAATGAATGCCTGAATTTGCGCCATCCGCACAGGCGAATGCCCCGACGGAATTACCCCCGACGGCGCCAATTGTTTCTGTATTCGTCGTGTTCCACGTCCCATAAAACACGTCAGGTGAGATTGCCTGAATGGTTGGCTTAATCAGCGCAGCATCGATGTCGGGATGGCGCCAGGTGCTCGAATCATTCGCAACTCCCCAAAAGGTGGTGTCGTTTTCCACGGCAACGTTTCCGTAGTCATCAAAGCAGTGGTAAGCAGACAGCAAGTATTTTGTGCCTGTGTTATCACTTGTTACAGGGAAACTCGTGGAGCAAATCCCTGACCCCAGATAGAAGCCGCTGCCGCCCTGGTAAGGACTGGTGTCATTCCATCGTGCCGTCGTTTGGACGGGTTGCCCAACTATTACCGATGAGATTGAGATATCGGTTAACTTTGACACGTAGTTTGATACTTCAATTAGATCGGCCGCACCCTGATATTCAACCCAGAATCCAATTCCCGATGGTTCAGGACCAGCAGAAATAATTGTGAAGCCGTCACCAGATTTGCCAATCACACGTTCTACTGCACCCAACATGTCGAACAAACGATAATCAGCCCGAAATAAATTAACTTCAAGTTCCTTCGGCGCCAGATCCAAAATAGCTTTGGCCTTTGGCTCAACGTCACCAGTCCAATAAACATCGATCGAGTGCTCTAAGGGGTGGACGATTACCCCGGCGAAACCGTATTTGGCGCCGTCGGACGTAACGCGATCGCCACCCTCAGTAGGGTTTACCAGGGCGAGCAAAGGGTCAAGCAACTCCATGACCAATTGCTGGCCCACAACCGCATCTTTAGCTAACAAATCTTGAGAAAAATCCTGATTTGGCAGAGCCGAACCAGTATTCGTGACGGCAGCCGGTAAAGCGATGCTTAGCATAATGATTGAGATTGTTCGGATCACTGAGCGTTGCCAGAAAAAATCTTTCATGTTCGGAACGCTATCAAAAACATCTACCAATTCCAACTTTTTCTCAATTAACAAGGATTGCGTATCAAAGGAAATTTGAAGGAATATTTGTCGGGCCTGCGACATAGAAGTTCGTGAAAGGATAAACACATGAGCACAACAGAATTCGGGGTGACCGGGTTGACCTGTAACCACTGTGTGATGACGGTTTCGCGCGCGGCGGCACTCGTGCCCGGCGTGACGGGGGTCTCGATTGACCTTGTGGCGAACGGCCAGTCGACGCTGCACGTCGAGAGCGATGGGGCTGTCGATGCCTCTGCCCTTGACAAGGCAATCGTCGAAGCCGGCTACGAACTAGTCCACTAATGGCCGCGACCCACGTCGACCTCGCACTGGAGGGAATGACGTGTGCGACGTGTGCGGGCCGAATTGAAGGTGCGCTCGCAAGTGTTCCCGGCGTGACGGCAACGGTGAACTTTGCCACCGAGCGTGCGTCCGTTGACATTGACGGTGTGACGGACGCGACCGACCTCATCGCAGCCATCACGAAGGTCGGATACGGCGCGAGGGTAATCGACCGCGACCAGCGCGAAACGGAGCCCCCTGCGGACCCCGTGCTTACGGCTCGGGTCATTGTTTCGCTTGTTCTCGCCTTACCGGTGTTTCTCGTATCAATGATTCCCGCCTGGCAATTCGACGGATTCCAGTGGGTGGCCGCCGCCCTCACGACCCCGATCGTCACGTGGGGGGCGTGGCCGTTCCACCGAGCAGCACTCCGCAACGCGCGCCACGGCGCAACGACGATGGACACCCTCGTCTCGCTCGGGGTCGCGGTGGGATATCTGTGGTCGATGTATGCGCTGTTCTTCACGATGGCGGGCACGATCGGAATGCGAATGGACATGGCGCTTTTTGGCTACAGCCCCCATTCCCTCTACTTCGAGTCGGCTGCGGTGGTCACCGCGTTCGTTTTGCTCGGACGACTTCTGGAATCGCGCTCTAAACGAGCGGCAAAAATGTCGCTCACCGCTCTTCTCAACACCGCCGCCAAGCAGGCGATTCTGCTCGTCGACGGTCGCGAAGTGACGGTTCCCGCCGGTGCACTGCAGATAGGTGACACATTCGTCGTCCTGGCCGGTGGGATTGTGCCAACGGACGGGCGGGTCATCGATGGGCAGTCGGCAATCGATGCGAGCGCCGTGACGGGCGAAAGCGTGCCCGTTCCCGCAGTCCCTGGGTCGACACTCATTGGCGGAACAATCAATGCGGGTGGACGACTCGTGGTCGAGGCCACCGCGGTCGGCGCTGGAACGGAACTCGCGCGGCTCACCCGAATGGTCGAAGAAGCCCAAGCGGGCAAGGCCCCCGTCCAAAAACTAGTCGACCGCATCTCGGCGGTGTTCGTCCCGCTCGTCATCGTTTTTGCTATTGCTGGGGGAATCGTGTGGTTCGTCATGACGGGCGATGCGACTCACGCGGTGTCTATTGCCGTGGCGACGCTCGTCGTGGCGTGCCCGTGCGCGCTGGGACTGGCGACACCAATGGCACTTCTCGCGGGGACGGGACGCGGAGCCCGCAGCGGAATCATCATTCGCGGAACCGACGTGCTCGAGAGCACACGTCGAGTCACGACCGTCATCGTGGACAAGACGGGAACACTGACGAGCGGACACCCATCGGTGGTCGATGTTTTCGGGGACGGAGTCTCGGCGGACATCGTTCTCGGGGATGCAGCGCGGGTCGAGATGGGAACCGATCACCCCCTGGCTCGGTCAGTCGTCGCCGAAGCGACCACTCGCGGAATAATGGGCGACGTTGCGTCCGGAATTGTGGCGGAACCGGGGCGCGGAGTGACGGGAACCCTGGGATCAACGATGGTTCGGGCAGGGTCATTGGAGTGGCTTGCCGAAACGGCACATACCGTCTCGCCGGCGATTGCGGAACGAGCCGCCGCGTGGACCTCGGCCGGGCGATCCCTCGTCGCCGTCGCGCACGGGGACAAAGTCGTGGGGCTCATCGCAGTCAGTGACGTCGTGAAGCCCAGTGCAAAGGATGCAATCGAGGCCTTGTCCAAACTGGGAATTCGAACCGTCATGGCGTCGGGTGACAACACGGCGGTCGCCGAAGTGGTTTCGCGCGAGGTGGGTATCGATGAGTTTTACGGAGCCATGAACCCGGCCGACAAGCGCGACCTCATCGCACGTCTTCAACAACGCGGGGAGGTCGTGGCGATGGTCGGTGACGGAATCAATGACGCGGCGGCACTCGCGCAAGCTGATTTGGGAATCGCCATGGGACACGGCACGGACGTCGCGGTTGAAACGAGCGACATCGTGCTGGTGACCACCGACCTTCGCCGGGTAGCCGACTCTATTCGGCTGTCGCGGTCGACACTGGGAACGATTCGCGGCAACCTCGTGTGGGCGTTCGGCTACAACGCGATCGCAATCCCCATCGCTCTCGCGGGAATCATGGGACCAGCCGTCGCGGGTCTCGCTATGGCGTTCTCGTCGGTGTTTGTCGTGCTCAACTCGGCACGACTAGCGACCTTCCGAACGAGCTAGACGCCGAGGAACTCGCGCAGCGCCGCTGCAGTAGAGACGGTTTCGGTGGCCTCCGACCATTCGTCCTCGGTGCCATATCCCCACTGCACCAGCACGCTGTCGACCCCGTGGATTGCCGCGCCCTCGACGTCGTGAATTCGATCACCCACCAGAACAACCCGCGAAATGTCGGCACCGGCCTCATCGAGAGAATCCAAGGCGAACCGAACAACGTCCGCTTTCGCCGAGCGGACGTCGTCGTCCGAGGCGGTTCCCAGAACATCGAAATCGTCCTCGAGTTCGAAGTGTCGAAGCACCATGCGAACGCCGGTTTCGACCTTTGACGTCGCCAACGCAACAGGGATTCCCGCTGCTCGAACCGCGCGGACAACATCTATCACTCCAGGGAAAAGGTCGGCGGTGATGGCTCCGCCCGCTGCGTATTCGGCGCGATAGATTGCGATCGCTCGTTCGAGCTCGTCGCCAGACATTCCGAGGATGTCACCGAACGTCGTTGCGAGCGGAGGACCGAGGAACGGACGCATCACCTCACGGCTGGGAGCCTCGCGGTGCAGCATGCGAAACGTGTGCTCGAAACAATGGAAGATTCCAGGTGCTGAATCGACGATGGTCCCGTCGAGGTCGAACAGAACGGCGGTGTACGTCATCAGAACAGCCTGTCGTGGTCGGTCTCGTTACCGCGCAATTCGTCGAGATCGAGAACCACGCAGCGAATGCCACGGTCTTCGGCGAGGGTGCGTGCTTGTGGCTTGATTTCCTGAGCGGCAAAGATTCCGGAAACAGGAGCCAGGGTTGGGTCGCGATTCAACAGTTCCAGGTACCGAGTCAATTGCTCAACGCCATCGATATCACCGCGACGTTTGATTTCGATCGCGACGACTGCATTACTCGCGTCCCGCGCGAGGATGTCAACGGGCCCAATCGCGGTCGGGTATTCCCGCCGAATCAGGCTGAAGCCCTCTCCGTAGACCTCGATTTGCTCGGACGAAAGTCGCTGCAAGTGGGCCTCGACACCGTCCTTGATCAAACCGGGGTCGTCACCCAATTCGTGCGTCGAATCGTGGTGGATGTCAAAAATCGAGATGACGAGCATGTCGGCTGTTTTCGTGTGTGTGACTCGCCACAATTCGATCACCCCCGCCGCGGCAAGGTCGTCGTCGGGTTTCGTGAAATCGATGACGCACGGCGGGCTCATCCAATTGAGTGGCTTGTACGAGCCGCCGTCAGAGTGAATGAGAACGCTTCCGTCGCCCTTCAACATGAGCGTTCGGGTGGCGAGCGGTAGGTGCGCGGTCAATCGGCCCGCGTAATCCACGGAACATGTCGCCACAACTAATCTCACTTATCTAGCCTATGGGCGTAATCTAGCGAGGTGGATTCTGATCAAACCTTGCGGGCCCGCATGCGACGCCGTTTTCGAATTCATCCCACTCAAGTCACTCTGCTTGGCTACGTTGTTCTCATTACAATTGGGGCCGCTTTGCTTGCGCTCCCTATTTCATCGACCGGGGAGCCTATTTCGTTCATCGACGCCTTTTTCACGGCGACGAGCGCAGTGTGTGTCACGGGACTTTCTGTTTTCGATGTTTCGACTGTCCTGTCTGATTTTGGCAAGGTTGTGTTGATGTCCCTCATCCAGTTGGGTGGCTTGGGAATCATGGTGGTCTCGGGATTTGTCGCTATCGCCATTTTTCGCCGCCTTTCAACGGGAGGTGCCGAGCTGATCTCAACCGAGTTTCGGGCACAGCCCGCCGACGCAACCATGAAGTCGACCATCCTGAGAATTGTCCGCATGGTGTTGTTCATTGAGGTCATTGGCGCACTGATCCTTGCGACGTGGTTCAGCCTCGCCTACAACTATGACGTGTTCAAGGCACTGTGGATGGGGGTATTCCACGCCATCTCGTCCTTCAACAACGCGGGCTTTGCTCTGTATTCGGACAACATGATGGGATTCGTCTCGGATCCCGTTGTTTCACTCACTGTCTGCGTGCTCGTCATTCTCGGCGGTCTCGGGTTCCCCGTCATCATGGAACTCCGACGCGTCGGGTGGGCACCACGGCGCTGGACAATGAACTTCAACATCGTGATGTTTATGACGCTCGCCTTACTTGTTCTGGGAACAATCTTCATCGCCGTGTTGGAATGGTCGAATCCCAACACGCTTGGTTTACTCGACCCGGGGTCAAAAGTCTTGGCAGCATTTTTCCAATCTGTTCAGACTCGCACCGCAGGGTTCAACTCGGTGGACGTCGGCGCGATGAATCCCGAAACCTGGTTAGGGATTGACGCACTCATGTTTATTGGTGCTGGTCCAGCTGGAACAGCGGGCGGTATCAAGGTCACAACTTTTGCGGTTCTCGCGTTCATCGTGTGGACCGAACTCAAGGGTGATTCCGCTGTCAACATCTTCGGAAAGCGCCTCTCTCGGTCGGTCCACCGTCAAGCCATCACGATTGCTCTTCTCGCGGTGGCGTACATCGCATTTTCGACAATTCTCATGCAGTTGACGACTAGCGAAACGACCGACCGAGTCATCTTCGAGGTCATCAGTGCATTCGGAACGGTCGGATTATCTACCGGAATCACCGCGAACCTTCCCGACCCCGCCCTCATCAATCTCATTTTGCTCATGATTATCGGCAGGCTCGGGCCGTTGGCGTTGAGCACAGCCCTGATCTTGTCGCACCGCCCTAAACTGTACGAATTCCCGAAAGAGAGGCCAATCCTTGGTTAAGCGCATCACTACTAGTCCCCGAAAAAACGTTCGCAACGTGGCCGTTTTCGGATTGGGTCGTTTCGGTAGCGCCTTAGCGATCGAACTGGTCGAAATCGGTATCGAGGTGCTGGGAATCGATACGGACGAGGACCGCGTCCAACGCCATAACGGATTGTTGACAAAGGTTGTCCGAGTTGACCCGGGCGTCAATGACGCACTCGAGCAGCTCAAGGTTCAGGAATTTGACGTCTGTGTGATTGCGATCGGATCCGACATTCTCGCGAGTATCCTGACCGCTGCGTACCTTACGAAAATTGGGGTCAAAGAAATTTGGGCGAAAGCCACCTCCAGGGAACACGGCGAAATCCTGGAACAAGTAGGAGTTCACCACGTTGTCTACCCGGAGAACGACATGGGTCGCCGTGTCGCCCACCAGGTCAAGGGGTCGACGGACTTTATCGAAGTCGACGACACCTACGTCATCATCAAGACGACGGCAAACCAGCACATCATCGGGACCCGCCTCGGGGATTCCGAAATTCGCAAACGTTATGGCGTCACGGTTATGGCGGTCAAGCGAGGCAAAGGAAATTGGGTCAACGCCGACAGTGACACCATCGTTGCGGAAAACGACGAGGTTTTGGTCGCTGGACCAACCAAGGAAGCCGAACAGTTCGGGCTTCTCAACTAACAACCCCTATCTGCAGGAGTGACCATGACGAAGTCTGGAATCGAAATCGACGAACGCGACGACGTAATTCGTCCCGCCGATGATTTGTATCGACACATCAACGAGCGCTGGATTGAGCGGACGCCAATTCCCGAGGATCGAGCCCGCTACGGGTCGTTCCACGTTCTGGCGGAAGAAGCCGAAAAGGCTGTTCGCGAGATCATCGAGGAGTGTCAATCGGCCGCCGAGGGAACCGAGGCCCGCAAGGTGGGCGACCTCTATACGAGCTTCATGAATGTGGACGCGGTGAACGCGCTTGGCGCTTCACCATTGAAGCCACTATTGAATCGAATTGACGGCGTGGGAAGCCTCGCAGAGTTCATGTCGGCCCTGGGCGAATTGGAACGAGACGGAATCGGTTCGTTCCTGTCGATGTGGGTCGACAACGATCCAGGCGACCCCGAGCGGTATCTCGTTTTCCTCGAACAGAGCGGGATCGGACTACCCGACGAATCGTATTTCCGCGAGGACACCTTCGCCTCGATTCGCGACGCATATCGGGGGCACCTCGAGAGAATGTTTGCGCTCGCGGGTTGCTCCGATGCGGCTGACCGCGCGGCGCGCGTCTATTCCATCGAAGAGAAGTTCGCGGCCGTTCACTGGGACAACGTGAAGACGCGCGATACGCACGCCACCTACAACCTGGTGGGTTGGGACGAGTTCGCGACGTCACTCGGACCAGTTGCCTCACCATGGCGTGACGCCCTCGGTGTTTCGGACCACGTCTTTACGGAAGTGGTTGTTCGCGAACCGTCGTTCGTCGAAGGCGCCCGCGCAATCCTGGAGTCCTCCGACCTCGAGTCATTGTCTGACTGGTTGCGCTGGCAGGTCATCCACGGGCTTGCGCCTTACCTGTCGGCGGATTTCGTCGACGAGAATTTTGCGTTCTACGGAACGGCACTGTCGGGCACTCCCCAGTTGCGTGACCGCTGGAAGCGCGGCGTCGGGTTTGTCGAAGGGGGCCTCGGTGAAGCGATTGGAAAACTCTACGTCGAGCGACACTTTCCGCCCGCCGCGAAAACCCAGATGGATCTCCTCATCGAGAATCTGATCGAGGCGTATCGCCAATCGATCTCGAATCTCGAATGGATGAGCGACGAGACAAAAACGCGTGCTCTCGAAAAGCTCGACAAGTTCACCCCCAAGATTGGCTACCCGGTTCGTTGGCGGGACTATTCGTCGGTTCACGTGGACGTCGATGACCTCGTCGGTAACGTGTTCGCGATTGCGCGGTTCGACTTTGCGCGTGAAACCGGCAAGGTCGGAAAACCGCTTGACCGCGACGAATGGTTCATGTTGCCGCAAACGGTGAACGCCTATTACAACCCCGGCTTCAACGAGATAGTCTTCCCCGCCGCCATTCTTCAGTACCCGTTCTTTGTCGCCGAGCGCGACGCCGCCGCGAACTACGGCGCAATCGGTGCCGTCATCGGGCACGAACTCGGCCATGGTTTCGATGACCAGGGAAGTGAATTCGACGGGGACGGACGCTTGTCGAATTGGTGGAGCGACGTTGACCGCGAGCGCTTCACAGAACGCACCAAGGCGTTAATCGACCAATACAACGCACTCGAACCCCGTGCTCTCCCGGGACACACGGTCAACGGTGAACTGACGATCGGCGAAAACATCGGCGACCTCGGTGGACTGAGCATCGCCTGGAAGGCTTACCTGTTGGCGTTGAACGGCGACGAGCCGCCCGTGGTCGACGGTATGACCGGCGCAGAACGATTCTTCTTGTCGTGGGCTCAGGCGTGGCGTCAATCCGCACGTGACGAAGAGGCGCTGAGGCTTCTGGCGATTGACCCCCACTCTCCGCCCGAGTTCCGATGCAACCAGATCGTCAGAAATCTGGACGTCTTCCACGAGACGTTCGGCGTGACGTCAGCTGATCCGATGTGGCTCGACCCCGCCGAGCGCGTGACGATTTGGTAACACCCGGGTCTCTCTGCACGATGCGACGCCCTTTCGGTTTTTGCCGTCGCTAATCGGGGTTAGGCTATTTAATCTCACAGGCATACAAGGAGGTTCGTAATGCGTGGAAAAATTCTTTTGGTACTTGGTCTCGGTATTGGTTACGTGCTCGGCACTCGCGACGGCCGTGCGCGATACAACCAGATGAAGACCGCCGCACTCAAGGTGTGGAACGACCCTCGAGTGCAAGAGCAAGTGAACGCTGCAACCGAGTTCGTCAAAGAGAACGCGCCCGAGGTGGCTTCGGCTGTCTCGGAGAACGTGAAGAAGATCGCCGAGCGCGTCGAAGCTGTTCGATCGGTCTCAACCCCAGCAAAACCCGCAACGCCTGCACGGAAGCCGGCGGCAAAGCCCGCGGCAAAGCCAGCACCACAATCCGCGTCAAAGAAGACGACTCCCGCACGATCCACTGCTAAACCGAAGAAGTAATCGCTGTGGCGAACGACGCGAAAACGCGCGGCTTTTTTCGGTTGCTGGCCGACTTACCAAGGGAACTCAGTGATCTGGTTCGCGCCGAAATTCGCCTACTGCAATCCGAATTTGCGGGAAAACTGCGCGCTGCCGGAATTGGTATCGGCTGGGTGACGCTGGGTGTGACCCTGTTGTCGATGGTCCTGACGATGCTCGTCGTCGCCCTCATCCTCGGTTTGGCAGAGTTCATGCCGGCGTGGGCAGCCGCACTCACCGTTGCGGGAGTCGCCCTGGTCGGCGGTCTCGCATTTATCGCACTCGGTGTTGCATCGATTCGCAAGGGCTTCACCCCTTTCGAATCGGTCGACCAGATCGCCAAGGATTTCCGAAACTTGGGCAAGGGGCGTAACGATGGCAAGTGAGCGACAGAAAATCGCGGCGGACATCGCGGCACGACGTGAGCAGTTCCAGAAGTCGGTTGCCGAACTCGAGCAGAAACTAGACCTGGCGGAACAACGCAAGGTACTGAGTGAACGCGTCGCCGGTTCGTATCAAGCAAATCCCGTGCCGTGGATGATCGGTGCAGGAATCCTCGGTGTCATCGTGGTCAGCACAATCGCATGGGCGGTTTTTGGCGATGACTGATTTTGCAATTCGTGAAGTGAGCCCGACGGCGAGCATCCCGGTCATTCGCCGACTCGGCGACCAAACCGTTCTCATCCCGCGCGGTGGACGATTTGCAGAAGACATCACCAATCGTTTGACAGCGCTCGGCGCGAGAACGGTCGTGGCCCCGGTTGTGAACTTTGCGTCTGCGGATGACGCCAGTGCTCTTCAGGCTCAGTTTGATTCCCTCGCCGCGGGACTGTACGACTGGATTGTTCTGACCAGCGCGACGACTGTTGACGTGCTTCAACACCACAAGGTGGAGATTCCTGAGCGAACTCGCGTTGCCGCTATTGGTGAGACAACGGCCCAAGCCTTGTCATTCGCAAACATTCGGGTCGATTTCGTTCCTCCGACAGACAACTCGTCGCGCGGGTTCATCAGTTCGCTACCCGAGGGTTTCGCCGAGTCCACAATTCTTGTTCCGCACTCGGAGACATCGGAACCCGTTCTCGCCGCAGGATTCGACGAGCGCGGAATCAATGCGACGTTTGTGTCTGCCTACCGAACCGTCGGAGTCCCGATCCCAGAAGACGTCCGCACGCGGGTCTACTCGGGAGACATCACCGCGATCCTCGTGAGTTCGGGGAGTGTGGCTCGACAGCTCGCTGAGCAGCTCAGTCCGATACCGGAATCAACGGCGGTCATTTGCATCGGACCTCGGACCGCTTTCGACGCTCAGCAGGCGGGCCTAATCGTTTCTCACACCGCCGCGGAACGCAGTAACGACGCGCTCATTGACGCGTTGTTGGAATTCCGCGACGCCTAGCCGAAGAGTAGAGCGGCTTCGGACCAGCGGGCTTCGGGAACAGTTTTGAGTTGACCGAGTGCTGATTCGAAAGTTGTGGTCACGATGTCGGTGCCGTGAAGGGCCACCAGCGACCCCCAGCCACCCTCGGAAATGACACGGACCGCGTTCATCCCGAATCGGGTAGCGAGAACTCGATCGAACGCCGACGGCGTCCCGCCACGCTGGATATGGCCGAGCGTGGTTGCGCGAGTCTCGATACCCGTCGCTTCTTCGATGAGCGGAGCGAGTATTTCGCCAATTCCTCCGAGACGCGGCCGACCGAAGGCGTCGAGCCCCCGTTCACTGTGCGCGTCGTCCATCGTGTCGAGGAGGAATCCCTCGGCAACGCACACTAGCGGAGCGCGTCCGCGCTCGTAGGCCGATTTAACCCACCCGACAATCTCGTCCAACGACGTTTTGCGTTCGGGAATAAGGATCGCGTGTGCCCCAGCGGCCATTCCCGAGTGAAGAGCAATCCAGCCAACATGGCGACCCATAACTTCCGCGACCATGCACCGGTGGTGAGAGTCCCCGGTCGTGCGCAAGCGATCCATCGAATCGGTCGCAATGTTCACCGCGGTATCAAAGCCAAAGGTGTAATCGGTGGCGGACAGGTCGTTGTCGACGGTCTTCGGTATGCCAACAATCTTGATGCCGGCCTCGGACAGGCGATTTGCGGCGGCGAGAGTTCCTTCACCGCCGATGACCAGCAGGCCATCCATGCCGGCGTCGGACATGACCTGGTTGATGCGGTCTATGCCGCCGTTTCCCTCGAAGGGATTCGTTCGAGAGGAACCGAGAATGGTGCCGCCCATTTTGCCAATTCCCTTGACGTCCGCTCGCTCGAGTTTCTGGAAGTCGGCGTCGACCAAGCCACGCCAGCCATCCTTGATGCCGATAAAGGACATCCCGTAGTGACGTTCACCGTTGAGCACAGCGCCACGGATGACCGCGTTGAGGCCGGGGGCATCGCCGCCAGAAGTGAGGACTCCAATTCGCATGTGTCCATTCTCGCGTTACTGACGCTGACGACGACACATGTCAGAACATTTTTTAGAGAATCCGCCGATGCACGAGACGCGACAACATGATGGAGGAACGAGTGTGGTCGACGTTCGGCGCAATGCGGACCTTTTCGAGAGCTGCTTCGAGCGCGGAAATCGACGCGGCGCGCATGTGCACGATTGCATCGGCCTGTCCGGACACGGTTCCCGCATAGACAACCTCGGGGACTCCGTTGAGAAGGGTCCGCAGATCGTCGGGCGAGACCGTTCCACGACAATACAGTTCGACGTAGGCTTCGACGCCGATGCCTTCGGCGGCTGGGTCTACGTTGACGGTGAAACCACGAATGGCACCCGAATCAACGAGCCGATCGACGCGGCGCTTCACGGCGCTCGCCGAGAGGCCCACCACATCGCCGATTTCGGCGTAGCCAGCACGCGCATTCTCGCGCAGTTGCTCAATAATCCGCTTGTCAGTTGCGTCCACGGCACCACTCTAGGTGATTTGATGCGCGGTTTCAGAGGATTCGGGGATTTTGGAGCGTTACGGTCCGCGCTCCGTGATGGTGATCACCTGGGTCGCCGTGTCGGAGTGCTCGGTCGACGTTCGCGAGAACGCAGAACGAACCGTGTCCATTGTCGAAATGTTGTGAGAACTTCGCATCCACACCAACGCAACGATGGTCGAGACCAGCCCGCCCAGTGCCGCGACGCCGATTGCCCAACGGGGACCGAACGCGTTCGCCACCCAGCCCGCGAGAGGTGAGCCGATGAGTGTCGCGCCCATAAGCAAGGTCGAGAATATGGCCATCACCCGACCGCGATAGATTTCGTCCGTCGTGGTCTGGATGTATCCGTTGATCGTCGCAACCATGAGCACCGCCCCGAAGCCCAAGATGGGAAAAAGAACGACGAAGATTGTCACGGTCGGGGCCAGCGATGCTGCGAGCCCGCCAACCGCAATCGATGCGGCAGCCATCGTGATAACCGAAAGTCGGGGACGAGAGCTTCGGGCCACGAGTAGTGCGCCACCGAGCGATCCCACGGCGAGAGCGGACATGATGAACCCGTAGTCGTGCGCCCCGAGCCCGAATTCGACGACCGCCATGGTCGCCGAAAAGATTCCGAAATTGAACACGAGGGTGCCCACGACGAACAACATCGTGAGCACGATGAGGAGGTCCGCGCGAGATTGGATGTACGCAAGCCCGGCTCGGAACTGACCGCGTTCCTTGGGGGCCTTCAGAACCGTGTGCAGTTCACTGCGCCGAAGCACGGAAATGGCAATCACCGCAGAGGCGAGGCTGAGCCCGGCAAGAAGAAGCGTCCAGCCCGTCCCCGCCAACGAGATTCCGATTCCGGCCAACGCCGGACCGACGAGCCGCGATGTGTTAAACATCATCGAATTGAGCCCGATCGCATTGGGAACGTTTTCTTTGCTGACGAGTTCGTTGACAAAGATTTGCCGAGCGGGTGTCTCAATTGCTTGGACGATGCCGAGCCCGAGTGCGAGCGCATACACGAGCCCGAGTGTTGCAACACCGGTCAGGACGGCAATTCCGAGAACGATACCGAAGAGGGTCTCGATGACGGCCGACCAGAAGATGATGATCCGACCAGGGAATCGGTCGATGAACGGCCCGACGAACGGCCCGAGAATTAGTATCGGACCGAACTGCAGAGCGAGACTGAACCCCAGCGCCACGGCGTCGTTGTTGGTGAGTTCGGTGAGGACGAGCCAATCCTGAGCCGCGCGTTGCCCCCAACCGCCAACATTGGCGAGCAGTGCTCCGATGATCCAAATGCGGAAGTTGCGATTCGACAGAGCTCGAAACATTGAGGGTCGTGGTTCTCGGGCACTGCGCTTACGACGAACGACCATGTCTCTCATCCTAGGCAGGCAAGGCGGCCTCCACCGCACCGCATAAAATGGGGGCATGGCCACAGCTCCACCTGAATCGTTAACAGCATGAAGGGTGAGTACAAGGTCCCCGGCGGAAAACTGATTGTCGTCGAGGCCGAAGAACGAGACGGCCACCTGGTCGATGTTGTCATTTCGGGCGACTTTTTTCTCGAACCGGACGAAGCGTTAGAGGCAATGACTCGCGCAATCGAGGGCCTTCCCGTGACGTCCGACGCGGGCGAGATCGCACGCAGAGTTCGAGACGCACTCCCGGACGACGTCGTCATGCTCGGGGTTCATCCGGAAGCGGTCGCAACGGCGGTCCGCCGCGCGATCGCCGACGCCCGCTCCTTCGCCGAGTACGACTGGGAATTCCTTGCACCAGAGCCACTGTCGGCGGCCGAGCACATGGCACTCGATCAGGTCTTGACCGAAGAGGTCGGTGCAGGCCGCCGCGGGCCGACGCTGCGTTTCTGGGAGTGGAACGAAAAAGCGGTCATCATCGGGTCGTTCCAGTCACTCCGGAACGAGGTCGACCTCGACGAGGCCGATGCTCGGGGCATCAGAGTGTTGCGTCGGGTTAGTGGCGGCGGCGCGATGTTTATCGAGCCCGGAAACACCATCACCTATTCGATTTATGCCCCGGCTGAACTAGTCCGCGGAATGTCCTTCGCCGATTCCTACGCGTTCCTCGATGATTGGGTCCTGCAGGCTCTTCACTCGATTGGAATTGCCGCGGAATACAAACCGCTCAACGACATCGCCAGCCCGTTGGGCAAGATCGGTGGGGCGGCACAAAAGCGTTTGGGTAACGGTGCGGTGTTGCACCACGTGACGATGGCGTACGACATTGACGCAAATGCAATGATGCAGGTGTTGCGAATCGGTCGAGAGAAACTGAGTGACAAAGGGGTCACGAGCGCGGCGAAACGCGTGGACCCCATCAAGAGCCAGTCGGGAATGACACGAGCCGACGTGATCGACACGATGGTTGGGACTTTCCGCGACCTCTACGGACTTACCGACGGAGTCATCACCGATGACGAACGTGCACGCACCACTCAACTTGCCGCGGAAAAATTCCTGACCGACGAGTGGTTGCGCCGAGTTCCCTAAACTTCGAACTTGTAGCCGAGACCGCGAACGGTGATGATGAGCTTCGGGTTCGCAGGGTCGGCCTCGATTTTGCTTCGGATTCGCTTGACGTGAACGTCGAGCGTCTTCGTGTCGCCGTAATAGTTCGAACCCCAAACACGGTCGATGATTTGTCCACGGGTCAACACTCTGTTGGTGTTGTCCATCAAATATTCCAGCAACTCGAACTCTTTGAGCGGCAGGGTTACGGGTTGTCCGTTAACCGTCACCGCGTGTCGTTCGGTGTCAAGCCGAACGGGCCCAGCCTCGAGGACAGACCGCGATTGGTTCGATTCCGGCACGGCACCTCGACGCAGAACCGCCTTGATGCGCGCGAGAAGCTCGCGGGTCGAATAGGGCTTGACAACATAATCGTCAGCGCCGATCTCGAGACCAACGACCTTGTCAACTTCGGAATCCTTAGCCGTGACCATGATGATCGGAACCGTTGATTGCGTCCGAATTTCGCGACAGACGTCAACTCCACTCATTCCGGGAAGCATGAGGTCCAACAGAATCAAATCGGGGGTGTTGTTCTGCCATTGAGCCAACGCGGTGGGCCCATCCGCAGCTTCGAACACCTCGAATCCTTCGCGCTGAAGGATGTACACGAGGGGTTCCCTCAGGGACTGTTCGTCTTCGACTACGAGCACACTACTCATGGGTGTTCTCCTCGCTTGTGTCCACAAGCCTAGGCAGGCGAATGGTAAAGGTTGAGCCGACACCCTGTTGTGAAAACAAGGTGACTTCACCGCGGTGGCTCATGCTGATGTGTTTCACGAGGCTAAGCCCCAGGCCAGTGCCCCCGGTTGTGCGATCGCGGGACTCATCGACCCGATAGAACCGCTCAAAAACTCGGGCTTGTTCCTCCGCGGGGATTCCGGCACCCTGATCCGTCACGATGATGTCGACATGCCCGTTTTTGGTCGTGACCCCGACACCGACCTTTTGATTCTTGTCCGAATACTGAATCGCGTTCTCGAGAAGGTTTTTCACGGCGACGGTCAGAAGTTCTCCATCCCCCATGACGAGAACGTCATCCGGGAACTTGGAATTGACCTCGATGTTTTTCGCTTCTGAAATAACGACCGTGCGTTCCAGCGCTTCGCGGATCACAGCACCGATATTAACCGGACGGGCACTCGACAGGATGTCGGACGATTCGACGCGCGACAGCTGGATGATTTCGGTTACGAGGTTGGACAGACGTCGGGCTTCCCGGCGAAGGCTGTCGGCAAACTTGTGCATCTGTTTCGGGTCGTCCAGCGCGCCCTCCATCGCCTCGCTGAGCAGCGTGATTGCACCAATGGGGGTTTTGATTTCGTGCGTGACGTTCGCGATGAAGTCTCGGCGGATCGTTTCGAAGTCGCGCTCTTCGGTGGTGTCTTCGACGAGCACGAGCACCAAGTCGCTTCCGATGGATACCGCTCGGGCATTGAGATAACGCACATCTCCGCCCGCACCGAGAGTGATTTCGAACTCGACTTCGTGCGTCGAGTCGGAATCTTTGGCGTGTCGGACAAGCTTCCGGATCTCGTTACTTCGGATAACCCGACCAGAGACCAACCCCAGAGCGATCGCGCTGTTGGTGGCGCGTAACACGGCGAGGGAATTATCCACGACAAATCCGGCTGTTGCCAGAACGCTGATGAGGCTCGAGGCAATGTCAGTCAGTGATTCGTCCGATTGAGAACCGCTGGGGCGCATTCGCACCGAGCGGAAAAACAAATAGGTCGCACCAATAGCGATGACAGCCACGGCGGCCGCCACCATCACCACGATGTCGATTGTTACCATTCAATTCAGGTTAGGTGACGAACCGCGCGGTATCGTGGTGTTCACACCCCACGGCGAGGAGATTTCACCGTGTGTTAGTGAGTTGTTCGAGCGGAGTTCACCCCGCTCTGGTTCGTTGAGAAGATTAACGGAGAGGCTTTACCATGCGCGAGATGTTCGATCTGGAACTGGAATCGGTCCAAGAGCGCATCGTTGAGATTGCGGACAGTGTGTTCACTATCGTGACGGATGCGTCGATGGCATTCCTGGAAGCGGATGTGAAGGCAGCGGACAGAGCCCTCGTTGGCGCAGAGATTGTTAGCGAGAAGGCGTTGTCCTTAGACGAACTCGTCATTCGCACGCTCGCCCTCCATGCGCCCGTCGCGCGCGATCTTCGAATTTTGGTATCGACTCTTCGCATTTCGGCATCACTCGAGCGAATGGCCGCGCTTGCGTCGCACATTGCGACCATCGCGCGATTCCGCTTCCCGGATTCCGCTGTTCCGGAAGCCTTGTCTGACACGTTTGACGAGATGGCGCGGCTTGACATCCGGTTGTGCAAGAAACTCGTCAAACTCCTCAAAAACACGTCGGTCGACCTCGCTCGCTCGATTCAGGCTGCCGACGAGCGTGTCGATGAACTTCATCGCGAGGTTTTCGAGATTGTGCTCGACAAGAAGTGGAAAGAAAAAGCCGTTCAGACGGTTGACGCGACGCTCGCGAGTCGATACTTCGAGCGCATCGCGGACCACGTTGTCGACATCTCGTCAAAGGTCAGCTATCTGACCACCGCCGACTGGTCGGACAACGACCTCGACGACTAGCGCGTTGTCAGCGCCTCGAATTCGGGGTGCCGTCGAATCACGACGGGGATAAACGGGCACACCCCGACAATTCGGTATTCGGTGTTATCTCGGAACCACTCGAGCACGGAAACCACGAGGTCGGTGCCAGCACCCGTGTTCCGCATGGTCGGTAGCACCTCGGTGTGGAACAGGCGGGCTACGCCGTCCGTGACCTCGAAATCCACCCATCCGACGGCAACGCCATCACGCAGACCGGTGATACGTTCCTCGTCAACCTGTAACTCCATCACTCCTCCTAGAGCGCCGCGGCGGCCGCATCGGCCGGCTGGATATTCTCCGTCGGCCGAGTGAGGCACGTCGGCAAGCATACGCCCGATAATCTTGAGGCATGACTCGTGCACGAGCGCTACCTCTTCTTCTCGCCTTAATTCTCACGGGTTGTGTTTCGACGACACCCGCGCATTCAGAGATTCCCGCGCCGACGCAAAAGCCGTCGGCCACTACCGCACTCAAGCCGGTGCAGATCCCGGCACCAACGGTCGCAACGTTTGATATGACACTGCATTCAATCGACGAGGCGGACTCACTTTGGGTAATTGTTGACAAACTGCGTCGCCTCACGCCGAAGAAGTATGTGCCGTCCGGATTGAAAACGCTCAGCGTTCCGCACACGTACAGCCCAACCCTCCGTAACGACGCGGCGAAAGCGTATTTGAAGATGTACAGGGCGGCGAAAAAAGATGGTGTAAACCTCGTCTTTCAGAGCGGTTACCGTTCCTATTCCGTCCAGGTTTCCGTCTATAACGGCTGGGTCGCGTCGTTGGGCCGGAAGGCGGCGGATCTGCAAAGCGCACGTCCCGGATACTCCGAGCACCAGACAGGGCTGTCGGTCGACATCGCCTCGGCCTCCGGGGGTTGCACAATCCAGTCGTGTTTTGCAAAAACCCGCGAGGGCAAATGGTTGAGCAAAAACGCGTGGCAATTCGGGTGGCACTTGCGTTACCCCAAGGGCAAGACGTCGATCACGGGGTACAAGTATGAGCCGTGGCATTGGCGGTACGTCGGTAAAGAGCTCGCGGCAGAACTTCACCTCACGCCGAAAATCACAATGGAAGAGTTCTTTGGTCTGCCCGCCGCCCCTGACTACGCTCGCTAACGCTCCGCTTCGCGTGGTCGCGGGCGATAGTCTGGAATCCCCGCGTTGTGGAAAGGAGCCGACATGACCTACGCCTATTTAGGACCCGTTGGCACCTTCACGTGGACGGCTCTTGGGCAGGTCCCGGAGGCGGCAGGCGCCGAATGGCTTCCCGTCAACAATGTCGGTGAGGCACTGTCTGCCGTGAACGACGGTCGAGCAGAGGCGGCGATGATCGCCGTCGAGAACTCAATCGAGGGTGGCGTCAGTGCTGCGCAGGACGCGCTGGCCCAGTCCACAGGGTTGCAAATTCTCGGCGAGTATCTCGTGCCCGTCAATTTCGATGTCGTCGTCCGCCCGGGAACCACACTCGCCGACATTCGCGTCGTGATTGCACACCCCGTGGCATACGCACAGTGCCGCCGTTGGCTTGAGGCGAACGTCCCGCAGCACGAACACCTCCCCGCGACATCCAACGTCGCCGCTGCACATGAAATTGTCGACGGCGCTCGCGGCGACGCAGCGATTGCTCCAGCCGGTTTTGACTCGCACGTTGATCTCGCAACCCTTGACTCGGGGATTGGCGACAATCCGTCGGCGGTCACACGTTTTGTTCTGATTGGACGTCGTCGTCCGATTGCTCCGCGCACGGGAACGGACAAGACGACAGTCATCGTCGAACTTCCCGACGATCGACCGGGCGGTTTGCTCGAGATGCTGGAACAGTTCGCGACCCGCGGGGTGAATCTGTCGCTGCTCGAGTCACGACCAATCGGTGATTCGCTCGGACGGTACCGATTCGTGATCGACATAGACGGGCACATCGAAGACGAACGTGTCGCCGACGCACTCCTTGGGCTCAAGCGCTACAGCCCCGGCTTGCAGTTCCTCGGTTCTTACCACCGCGCGGACGGCCACGTTCCGATCGTGCCTGAGCATTACTCCGACGCCGCATTTGTTGACGCCCGCCACTGGCTCGATCGCCTTATCGCCGGAGGAGAAGCGGAAGGATGATTGACTCCACGCTTCTGCGAGCCGACCCCGACGTTGTTCGCGCTTCCCTCGTCGCTCGAGGTGACGATCCCTCGGTAGTCGACGCTGCACTCACCGCCGACCAGGCACGTCGCGATGCCATCTCCGCGTTCGAGAAACTTCGGGCCGAGCAAAACGCGCACGGCAAACTCGTCGCCGCCGCGCCCAAGGAAGAAAAGGCTGCTCTGGTTGCCGCCGCTCAAGACCTGTCCGAACGGGTGAAGGCGGCCGAAAAGTCGGCATCCGAAGCCGGCGAGGAATTCACGCGTGTTGCGGGCGGCATCGGAAACATCATCATCACGGGAGTGCCCGCCGGCGGTGAGGACAATTTCGTCACCCTCCGCGAGGTGGGCTCAATTCCGACGTTCGACTTCGACCCCCGTGACCACCTCGAACTCGGGGAAATGCTGGGAGCCATCGACACCGTTCGCGGCACCAAGGTTTCGGGTTCACGTTTCTATTTCTTGTCGGGAATAGGCGCTCGACTCGAAATCGCACTCATGTCGCTCGCCCTCGACCGCGCGCTCGCGGCCGGATTTACGCCGCTCATTACCCCGACACTGGTCAGCCCCGCGATCATGCAGGGAACGGGTTTCCTCGGTGCACATTCGGACGAGATCTATTACCTACCCGCGGACGACTTGTATTTGACGGGAACCAGCGAAGTCGCGCTGGCAGGATTTCACGCGGACGAAATCATCGATCTTTCCGCCGGTCCCAAGCGTTATGCCGGTTGGTCTACCTGTTACCGACGCGAAGCGGGCTCATACGGTAAAGACACCCGAGGAATTCTGCGCGTTCACCAGTTCAACAAGCTCGAGATGTTTTCGTATTGTGCCCCCGGCGAAGCCGAGGCCGAGCACGACCGTCTTGTTGCGTGGCAGGAAGAGATGATGGGCCTGCTCGGATTGGCGTATCGCGTTATTGATGTTGCCGCTGGTGACCTCGGCTCGTCAGCCGCCCGAAAGTTCGATATCGAGGCGTGGATCCCGACCCAGGGGACGTATCGCGAACTCACCTCGACGTCGAACTGTACGACGTATCAAGCGCGACGCCTCAACATTCGACACCGCCCGGATGGCGGTTCAACCGAGACAGTCGCAACACTGAATGGGACGCTGGCGACGACCCGCTGGCTCGTCGCAATTCTTGAAACGCACCAAAATGCAGACGGATCGGTGACGATACCCGAGGCTCTTCGTCCGTACCTCGGCGGTCTTACCGTCGCGGAGCCACTTTCGTGATGGCGGAACGTCCGGAACCGTGGTTGGTCGCCATCGACATTGATGGCACCCTCATCTCTGACTACGGAACCCTCAACCCCGGTACCACCACAGAAGTCAGGCGACTCGTGGATGCGGGTCACCATGTCACCATCGCGACCGGTCGTTCCGTTCCCATGACTCTTCCGTTCATCGATCAATTGGGAATCTCGCCGGAATTCGTGGTCTGCGCGAATGGTGCGATTATCGTCCGTCGAGACGAGTCACACCCGATGGGGTACGCGCGGGATACCGTTGAATTGTTCGATCCGGGTCTTGTGTTGCGCGAGATTCACGACACCATTCCAGACGCCCATTACGCCGTCGAAGACGAGACGGGATTGCTGCGCTACATCGGCTGGTTTCCCGAAACGGGTGTCAATATGCACACCCAAAAGATGGAGACGTTCGAAGAGCTGTTGACCGATCAAGCCACCCGCGTGGTCGTCATCGCCCCCAATTCCCGACAGGACTATTTCACGGACGTGGTCGACATGCTTGGACTACACAAGGTCACCTATTCAATCGGGTACACATCGTGGCTTGATATCGGGCCCCAAGGGGTGAACAAGGCGACAGCACTCGAGAAGGTTCGCGAACGATGGGGAATACCTCGAAGTCGCGTGATGGCAATCGGTGACGGCCGTAACGACATCGACATGCTCGAATGGGCCGGCGAGTTTGGGCGTGGGATTGCGATGGGCCAAGCGCCGGAAGAAGTGCGGAACGCGGCGAGTGAAATGACGCTCGCCGAGTCCGAGGGTGGACTCCCGTCGATTTTGGCGACACTCGACTAACCCTCCCGATTCACTCGGTTAGACTTAATGACGGAGGGCTGTCCGAGAGGCCGATGGAGCTGGTCTTGAAAACCAGTGGGCAGCAATGTCTCGTGGGTTCGAATCCCACGCCCTCCGCCACAAAAATTCAGGAGAACCGTGACCGAACCGAAACAAACCGCTTCGACCGAGCCTTTGCCTCGTCACGCGGCACGGTCTGTCCGTCGGCCGTGGGGAACGATTCTGCGTGTTGTCGGGTTATCACTCGCGATTGTGATGGTGTCATCCGCATCGATCGCGGGAATTGTCGCCTGGAAAATCACGTCGTCAATCGATTCCGTCTCATTGGCTGGCGAAGACGGCACTGTGGAAGAAATCAAGCTCTCGGGAATTGGCGCGATGGAGGGTGCATTCAACGTTCTCATTGTCGGTTCAGACACCCGTGACAATCAGCGCGCAAAGTTTGGTGGGGCGGCAGCCGGCGCGACACTGAACGATGTCAACATCGTCGTGCACGTGTCCGAAGACCATTCGCGCGCGGTCGCAGTGTCAATTCCACGAGACATGGTCATCCCAATCCCATCCTGCCCACGCGAGGATGGTTCCGGCATGAATTCGGGCATGTCCGCGCAACCCATCAACGTCGCGCTGTCTTATGGCGGCCTTGCCTGCGCTGTCCTCACTGCTGAGGCATTGACGGGACTCAAGATCAAGTACGCCGGCCTCATCACATTTGAAGGCGTTGCCTCCCTGGCGACCGCGATTGGCGGCGTCGATGTGTGTGTCAATGCCGCGGTGAACGATCGGTACACCGGACTGAAGTTTCCGAAAAAGGGCACCTACAACATCTCTGGCTGGGAAGCGCTTGCATTCCTGCGTTCGCGCCACGGGGTTGGTGACGGGTCCGACCTCGGACGCATCTCCTCGCAACAGGTGTACCTCTCATCGCTAGTCCGAAAGATTCAAGACGAAGGGGTGTTGCTCGATCCGGCGAAGGTTTATGGTCTTGCGTCCGTAGCGGCTAGTTCCATGACGTTGTCGAACTCGCTCTCGAGCCTCGACACCATGGTTGCTATGGCCTTGGTCCTCAAAGACATCCCTCGCGAGAACATCCTTTTCGTTCAATACCCGAGCACGACCGGTGTTGGTGGTGTTTATGCGGGGAAGGTTGCGCCGCTGACCGACTTGGCCAACACGTTGTTTTCGGCGATCCGCAAGGACAAGCCGTTCCGTCTCGACAAGGACGCAACCGGTGTCGGTTCCGAAGTGAAGGGCAAAGCGAAGAAAACGGGATCCGGCAAGCTGTTGCCGGGAATCAAGGGACAGTCCGCTGCTCAAAACACCTGCTCGGTGTCCTACGCCTTCTAGGAATCGTCATCGGCGTCCGTATCGTTCTCCACATCGGTCCCATGAAAACGGGAACCGAGGCGCTGTCGTCGCGACTCGTGTCTACCCCGCTCCCTGATTCGCTGATTCTTCCGGCCGGGGCCGCGTGGCCGCAAAGCAGATCAGACGTAGCCAAGCACCCCGAATTGGAGCTTTTGGGAACTCGTCGAGGTGCCGCGATTGAACGTCGACTCGAGAAAATCGTGGCCGAAGCGCGCGCGCGGGATGTCCCCGAGGTCACGATTTTGTTGGTTGCCGAAGCGCTCAACGTCGCCCCATTCCCTGATTACATAATCAGGCGGCTTCGGCAGATGGCGGACAAACTCGAAATCGTCTTTTTCGCCAGAGCACAGAGCGCAGCGGTTTTATCCGTGGTAGCGCAGCGAGTCCAATCGTGGATTTCGCCAACATACATCCGTCCCGATCGCGAAGGAATTGTTCGCGGGACCCGAAAACGATTCCAATACGACCTCTACCTCACGCGATGGTCCGGTGATGACCACACCCTGACGCCCATTCCCTATTTTGAGAATGATCGAACGACGGACGGACTGATGGAGCGGTTCTCGCGTTACACGGGGATTCACGTGCCGCCCTCCGCGAGTGCCGAGGTCAAAAACGCGTCACTCGGGAAAGACCAACTCATGCGTCTCGGAGAGCTCAAGAACAGGTTGTCCCGATTCCGATCATTTCCCGGGCTGTCTCAACTTGCTGAATGGGCGTATTTCGTCGCGCGTCAGCGCATCCAGAGGGAAACGCCAGGACCGCGCTGGGTGCTTACGGCGCCGGAAAGACGCGAGATCGTGGAGCGATACCGCGAGTCAAATGCGCGATTCAAGAAGATGTTGGGTGCCGCAGCACGCCGTGACGAATGGAAGCGATGGTTCGCGGAACTGGACGCGCCACTCAAGAAATAAGTCGGTAACATGGACTGGTACGGGAGACGTCGCATAGTTCGGCCTAGTGCACCACCCTGCTAAGGTGGAGTTCCCTTTAGGGAGCCGTGGGTTCAAATCCCACCGTCTCCGCTCGGTAACGATTGACTGTGACACTCGGGTGTAGAGGAGAACCACCATGGCGACCACCCGCGTAGTTGTTCACATCGGCCCGATGAAAACGGGAACGACCGCACTTGGCGCTTACTTTTCCGCCGCCCAACAAGCGGGCGTTCTCCCGTCTGGCGTCGTCTACCCTGTCGGTGATTTATGGTTCCCAGCATCAGGAAACATCACGAAACACTTACAGTTGGCGGATTTCCTGTATCCGGAGGGGCGCCACAATTCGGGTCGAAAAACTCAGATCCGAACCCCGGACGACGTCGCGGCCAAGCTTCGCGACGTCGCGGCGTTTTTGGCGACCATAAAAGGTCCTCGCGCCACCGCGGTATTCATCAGCGAAACGTTAGAGGGCCGTCCGAACGTCGGGAGCTTGGTGGAACTTCTGGCGGGAACGTTCGATGAAGTGGTCCTCGTGCTGGCCGTCCGCTCGCCGGTCGAAGCAGCACAATCACTACTTGTTCACAAGATCAAAGACTGGCGATTGGATCACGTCGATTTCGATCTGTTTGGGATGCTCAAGAACAGCGACGGTTCGCTCAGTTACGACTATCAGCGAATGATTTCCCGCGTTGGAAAGCTTTCCATCAGCGAATTTGTTTTGATCCCCTATTTCGAGGAGGAATCAGACGGTTACGCGGTGGTTGATCGATTCATGCACATTGTCACCGGGTCTTCGGCCCCTCGACTCGACGGAGATTTCGGGTCGCGTCGAATCCACCCGAGCCTCCCGCTGTCGTCGCTGAAGCGCCTCGTGGCATTGAAAAAGTTGAATCGCCGGTTTGGCCGCCTCCCATTTTTCACCGCCATCGTTCAGTCGTTGTTCCGTCGAATACTCACGGCCGACCGTGACAAGGTCGTGCGTGCGGGATTCAGCACCCGCTCGTCCGATTCCGGAGATTGGGTGATTTCGTCAGAGGAGCGCTCGCAGATACTTGCGCTCTACGGGAACCTCGGGGACGACCTTCGGAAGGCATTGGGATCTCAATCGACCCAAACGGAATGGCGTTCCTGGTTCAAGGCGACGGGCCTCTAGATGTCAAAGGTTCGACTTCTTGTCCACCTCGGACCGATGAAAACCGGCACGAGCGCTTTCGCGGCTCATCTCTCTCGCCGAGCATCAGCCGGAACCCTTCCGCCATCGGTGATTTATCCGACCGGAGATTTGTGGTTCTCGGCTCGAGGCGACATCGTGAAACATCACGACCTCGTCGAACTCGCGCCCGCGCCACTGTATGGCGAGGGTGAACGCCGACGGACCACCGAGGCGACCCCCCAACTTCTGCGCGCGCGTTTCGCCGCTATTGCAGCCGAGGCCGGCACTCGAGGCGGCGAAGTCAAGGTGGTGATGGTGTGCGAGATTGCGGATCAACGCGCCACCGCGGAACTTGGAAAAGTTCTGCGCGAGTACTTCGACTCGGTGGATTTTGTCATCGTCGCGCGCGACCAGACGAGCGCTATCCGGTCGCTTCTCGGACAGCAGATTCGAATGTGGAATCGAACAGACGTCGCTTCTCTCGATTCAGAAGACTTCACCCGCAAACACGCACAGCGCGGGTCTTACGACTATTCGCGGTTGTGGGATAAGTGGAACATCGGGTCGAAGGACTACACCGTGCACTTCGTTCCATATCGGGACGGGGTCGGCGCGGACGATCTGTCACAAGACGTCTTCACCGCCGTGGGCTTCGGCGAGTTCCCGCACTCTCCCGAACTTCTCAACGGTGCGCGAATTCACTCGACTTTTTCCCGCGGACGAATGAGGGACTTGGCGACTATCAAACGATGGGGGCGTCGCTTAGCCGCGATTCCGGGCGCCGGCGCCCTGAGTCGTTGGGTCTTCGATTCTGTGGTTCGTCGGGCTCACGCCGAGATTTCGCGGAAATCTGTACGGTCCCGTGACACATGGACGTTGTCGGAGTCTGAACGCACGTTTATTCGAGAGCAGTACCAGGATTCGAATAATCAGTTTCGACTCAAGCTTGGTGCTGACGCCACGAACGCGCGATGGACGGAGTGGTTTTCCCGCACGCGAGGTACAACGACATGACCGTCACCCGTGCGCTTATCCACCTCGGGCCGATTAAGACCGGAACCACCGCTCTGTCGCGCTATTTCACGCTCACCAATAAATCCGGCACGACCCCGCAATCGATTATCTTTCCGACGGGCGATCTCTGGTTCGGCGAGAACGGCGATATTGTTCGCCAGCGTTACCAACTCGAAGCGTTGATGCGCAAATCCCACAGCCCACTCGGAAATCAGGCCGTCGCGTCGCAGTCGGGAAGCGATCTTGATGTTGCCTTGGCCACCGTGTCTGACGCGCTTCGCTCGCGACCAGTCGAGACCGCCACGGCGGTTTTCGTGGTGGAAACAGGTCTGCCACGCTTTGAGCCACGCCTGCTGGACACTGTTTTACGCCGCCACTTTGATGTCGTGGACTACTTGTTCATCGCGCGTCGCCAAGACAAGCTCGTGGGCTCGATTGTCGCCCAAAACATGAAAATGTGGGAAAAGCGATGGTCTACGTTGAGCCCACGGTTCGAAATGTTGAAACTGCCGCGTCTTCGCGATTTCGCCGCTCTCGATTACGCCGCCCAGTACCAACGATGGACTGATGTCGTTGGCAAGGACAACGTCATCGTTGTGCCCTACGACGAGAACGACCAGGGTTCGTTCGGAACGATTGATCGGATCTTTGAATTTGCGGGACTCGGAGCCGCGCCTCGAGTGGACGGTATCGACGGGTTACGCATTCACCCGACGTTTTCGACCTTTGGAATGAAGAAAATGGCGTGGCTGAAAACCATCACGCGTGTCGCGTGGGTGTGGCCTCCGTTTCGCCCGCGTTTGACGGCCGTGTGGGATTCTTGGACGGTCAAGTACCACAACCAAGCGCTCGCCGGCTTGCCGGACGCCGATGGAACTCCCTTCACCCCGTGGACGCTCTCGGCAGCGGATCGCCGGTGGGTGATGCGGCGATTTCTTCGGTCTAACCTCAAGTTACGGTCCATGCAGTCCTCGCACAGCGCGAGCTGGGATGAGTGGATTCGCCGAGCGGAAGACAATTCACGATGACGAAACCTATTGCCCTTGACATCACCGCCATCGCGGAGATGAATTTCACGACCGGTGTGCAGCGGGTGGTTCGTCAGTTTGTCGCGGCGAATCAGGGCGATATCGAGTTCATCCGATTCGATTCTTCGACCAACGTTTGGCGGAGCGTGCCGGAACTCGGCGAGATCGTCGTTCGAGAGCAAAGCGGCGTCATTGCGCAAGCCCGCGCCCGCGCGGAAAAAGCCTCGACTGCTCTCGTTGAAAATGCCAAAACCTCGTCGTGGCGCCACCTTCTGCGTGAGATCCCCATGGCGCGACCGGCCTACCTGTGGTTGCGAAAGTTCATCGCTCGTAATCTGCAGGCACAGAAGGTGAATCACACCTACGTCCTCAAGGACCAGCCCGAGTGGCAGCCGCGTCCTGGACAGACGTATCTGATGATGGACATTCCCATCAAATCGGCGCACACATGGGCAATGTCCGACCTTTTCGACCGCAAGGTGATTCGTTCGGTTGTGTACGTGCATGATCTTTTCCCTTTGACCCACCCCGAACTCTTCGAGCGCGTCGGCCACGCCGAGGTTCGAAGCCTTCACCTTCAATACCTGGACGCAGTGGGTCGCGCCACCGACGTCGTGACAAATTCCGAGTTCACCTTGAGGCAGTACACGCGGTTCTGTGAGTTGCTTGAATCCACGACCGGACAAAACCGTTCCGTCGTTTATCTCCCCTGGCCTCATCTCAAGACGAGTGGTCGCCGAGACGATTCGCGGGCTAAAGCGATGTTCGGTGATGCGACGATTCGCGTCCTACTCATCGGGCAACTGGACACCCGCAAGAACTTTCAGGTGGTCGTTTCGGCAGTTCGTGAACTTCTCGATAGCGGGGCAAATGTTCGATTAGGAATTCTCGCCGGCTACTCGACCATGAGCGACGCCGGATTGCGGGCGGCACTCGACGCATGTACTCCTGAACAGCGTTCGCGAATCAGCATCGAGGGAATTGTTTCCGATGCCGAACTGCTCGCGGTGTACGACGCGGTCAATGTGGTTGCGATTCCGTCGCTGGCCGAGGGTTACGGACTACCGGTTGTCGAAGCGCTCTCTCGCGGAAAGCGCGTGCTCGTGGCCAACTCGACCGCCCTTCCAGAACTCGCCACGAAGTTTGACAACAATGCGGTGACCGTCATTGAACCGTTTGACGTGAAGGGTTGGGCCACCGCGATTTTGCGCGCAAATGACTTGGACCCTCTTGCACCGGTGAAACTGTCGAAGGACTTTCCGAAAGACTGGCGAGAGTTCGGCACGAGGCTCATGGCGAAACCGAGGCGACGATGAGAAAAGTGTCGCTCGCACGACGCCTCCTCGTTAGGGCCAAGCACGTGGATGGGCTCGTGAGACTCGCGTATACAAATCTTCGTGACCGATCCCCCAACCTCATCAACCTGTATCGGATTTTCCGACAGAATGGTCGCCCACCCGAGGGAATCCAGTTGTTGTCGCGGCCGACCGGAATAAGGCCACGGTCGACGCTGCGCTACGCCGCCTCGGACGAAACGTACAGCGGCGGTCGCTGGGAGGCGACACCCCGCAACCTCTATCAGCCGGAAGTCTCTGGTGAATGGGTTGTCAAGCTCACCGACGTCACCCTGGGTTCGCATGGCGAGGCCCGTCTCGCAGACGGACGGTGGCTGCAGTTTCCTTTCGTCAATATCCATCGCCCTCGTGGCCACACCAGCGACGGCGTGGTGATGACGGTGGATGAACCGGTCTGGATAATCCAAAACGGGTCGGACGCGTTCGGGCACTGGCTGTTGCATGTCCTTCCGCGAATTCATCGCGCCCTGCAAATCGACAAGTCGAAACGAATCCTCACTCGTCACCCAGGCTGGAATCCGAGCGGATTACTCGCCATGGTCGGTTTGACACTCGAGGACATGATTTTCTTCCCACAGGATGGACCAGACGGTGGTTATGTTCACGTCAAACGCGGAGTCGCCATTTCACACGCGGCACCCCGCGGTAACGTCGAAGTTTTCCCGCTCGGTTCTGAACGATTTGATGCCATGTCAACTGATTTCCTCGACCGAGCGATCAAAACTCCGAGTCCTGTCGGGCGCAAACTGTACGTTTCGAGGTCGACCCGCGATGTGGCCCAGTATCGCGATGGTTGCCAAAATCGCGAAGAGTTAGAGGAGTTCTTCGCGTCCGAAGGTTTCGAGGTCGTGTATCCCGAACGGTATTCATTCCTGGAGCAGGTTGCGATGTTCCGCGACGCCGACTACATCATCGCGGAAGGTGGCAGTGCGCCGCATAACTCGTTGTTTTCGCAGCCGGGGACCAAATTGATCTACATTTCGGCATTGATGAAACCCGGAAACAATCATTGGCAGCGTCGCATCGCCGATTTGCGCGGGTTGCACTATCGGCATGTCACACCGACTCACGAGTTTGCCCAACGCCGTTACACGGTGGACATGAGCCAGGTTCGAGACGCGTACCGAACCGTGCAGTGGAGTTAGCGGCCTAGAGCTCTTCTTCGTCGGTCGGATCAGGCATGAGTACGCGCGCGATTCGGTTGGAGAGGCTTTCGACGACGGTCATCATCCTCAACATCGATCTCAAGGACATCGCCATCAAAACGATGAGCAATTTGTTGAGTGCGGAGTCGTTCACGCTGACCGCGAACAGCCACGATTCCATCGCAGCGGCACCGATCGTGCCGGGCAGAACAATCACCAGCAAAGGCCAGATAACGGTGAGTCGGAGGATGGGGAGTTTCGCACGAATCCGGATTCGTTCGGTGTAAACACGAATCTCGGCTGAGTCACTATCGGAACCGGAGGCCTTTAGCTCTTTACGCAACGCATCGTGATCTGCTTCGTTCTTCTCAAAACCAGCGAGCCATCGCTTCACGGCGGTGGGCAAGTAAACAAGGACGAGTGCAACGAGCACAACAAGCGCAATCGCCGACGGGTAGTAGCCAAACACCACCAACGCACCAACCACTCCGAATACGGCGCCGAGTGAACTACCCATTCGGAACACCATGCTCAGGAGTCGACTTCTTTCCATCATGTGGCTTCGGCGCTGCTGGATTGTGCGACCGTCCGAACCGTCTTCAAGTTCCTTCAGGGTGACTTTTCCGAGGCTCTTGGTGTTTCGTCGACGGAAGAAATATGTCGTGATTCGCTGGAGGTATCCACCCAGCAAAGCCAGAGCAAAAGCGATGAGAATGAAATCCCACGGCGGTAACTCGCGCAGCGCGGCTGTGAAGTTGCGAATCCACGAGAAGGATTTCATCCAGTCCGGCAGGGTGTCGGCGAGTACCATTCCGAAAACGAACAGTCCGAGGAACGTGCTGATGAGTGCGGAAACTATTCGGTACGCCAGTTCCCAACGGAAGTGACGACACAGAAAGTACAGTTCGTGCATGTCGGTCTAGATTCGACGACTGAGAACGAGACTCAGAAGTTTCTGGACGGAATCCTCGACCGGTTGGGTCCCGTCAAGTGTCACGTCTGCTGCGAGCGGCGCTTCGTAGCCCTGACCAACGCCGGTCATCTGCATCGTCTTGTCTGCTTGGCTGCGGGCGTAAAGGCCCTTGGGATCACGCTGCATACAGACTTCGAGAGGTGTGTCAACGAAGACCTCGATGAAGTCTCCGTCGGCAAAACGTTCCTTGGCCATTTCGCGATCGTCGCGGAACGGCGACACGAGCGACACGATGACGACGAGTCCTGCCTCCATCATGAGTTCCGCGACACGAGCGACACGGCGCACGTTCTCTTTGCGATCTTCTGGCGAGAACCCCAGGTCCTCGGACAGCGTTGATCGAACGGTGTCACCGTCGAGAGTGAACGAACGCAGCCCCAGGGCCATGAGTGACTTTTCCAGTTCGTCGGCTACGGTGCTCTTCCCCGAACCGGGAAGTCCCGTCAACCACAGAACACACGACCGCAGGCCGTTGAGTTTTTCGCGCTCCGCGCGGTCCACAGCGAAGTCGTGCTTGACGACGTCCGATTCACGCACGAGCGGGTGCTTGGACATTCCCGCCGCGACCGTCACCGCGGTCACCCGATCGACGAGGATGAACCCGCCCGTGTGGAGCGATTCGGCATACGGGTCCAGCAAAATCGGTCGATCCGTCACAATTTCGACACGTCCAATGTCATTGACCTCGAGCGCACGACCACGAGCCTGTTCGCCTGTCGTGATGTCGCGAACGTAACGAACGGTTTCGACTCGAGCCGGGATCTCGATTGGCCCGCTGCGCAAGATATAGGACGCGTGCGTATCGAGGGGCTTGGTGTCAATCCAGACGAGGTCCGCCAGGTGCGCGCGCGATGAAGGGATTTCCCCGGTCGCACCAACGATGACGTCACCGCGAGCGATGTCGACTTCGCGATCGAGGGTGACATGAACCGCCTGTGCGTCGCCTGCCGATTGAGTTTCGTCGGGCGCGTAGATTCCGGCAACAACCGCCTCGGTCATCGCGGGCCAGACGCGCACGGTGTCACCGACGGTGACAGTTCCACGCGCTACGGTTCCGGCGTACCAACGAACGTCACCGGCTTTGGACACAAACTGAACGGGAAGACGAAGGCTTCCGTCGCCACCCGATCGATTGAAGGTTCGCTCTTGGTCGAGCAGCGAAAGGATTGTGTCGGAATGTCCCCAGGGCATTTCTTCGGACGGAACGGTGACGTTGTCACCCACCATGCCGGAAACAGGGATGTAGGTGATGTCCTCGAAACCAAACGGCTCGAATCGACGGGCGAGTTCCTCGGTAATCCCGTCGAAAACCGACTTGTCGTAGCCGACCGCGTCCATCTTGTTGACGGCGACGACGATGTGCTTGACGCCCATGAGCGAGTTGATCGCCGCGTGACGGACCGATTGGTCACGAACGCCCTTGACGGCGTCGACGAGGAGCAAACCCACGTCTGCTTCGCTGGCCGCAACGGCCATGTTTCGCGTGTACTGCTCGTGTCCTGGTGAGTCAGCGAGAATCGCACGACGACCCGATGGCAGATACACGTGGCGGTGGGCAACGTCGATGGTGATGCCCTGCTCGCGCTCCGATTCGAGGCCGTCGGTCAGTTGGCTGTAATCGACCTCGCCGTTTGCCATGAGCCGTGAGTTGTCGATTTCATCAAGAGGGATTGAATTCGTCTCGACCAAGAGCCGTCCGAGAACGGTTGATTTGCCGTCGTCCACGGCACCGCAGACGACGATTCGAAGAAGCGCACTCGACATTAGAAATACCCCTCGTGCTTTTTGCGCTCCATTGACGATGCGCCTTTTCCGTCAATCAGTCGACCGGATCGTTCTGATGTTGTCGAAAGGGACAATTCGTCGATGATTTCGTCGACCGAGGCGGCCTCGCCGGTGTCCGCTGCGGTCAGCGGGTAGCAACCGAGAGTACGGAAACGAATCCGACGGTTCACGACTTCTTCACCAGGCTCAAGCGGGTATCGGTCATCATCAATCATGATGAGCTGCCCGTTGCGTTCGACGGTCGGGCGTTCTTTCGAGAAATACAGGGGAACAACCTCGAGCTTTTCGCGACGAATGTACTTCCACACATCGAGTTCGGTCCAGTTCGAAATGGGGAATGCCCGCATCGTCTGGCCCGGCTTGAGCGTCGAGTTAACCGTGTGCCAAAACTCGGGTCGCTGACTGGAGGGGTCCCACGCATGTCCGGGTTCACGCAGGCTGAACATTCGTTCCTTGGCGCGTGATCGTTCTTCGTCGCGACGTGCACCACCGAGGGCCACGTCGTATTCTCCGACATCGAGAGCCGTTCGAAGCGCCACTGTTTTCATGAGGCGCGTGTATTCGTCCGCTCCGTGAGTCCACGGGGTGATCTTGTTGTCACGTCCGTCCGGATTCGTGTGAACCACCAGGTTGAGGTTGTTCGTGCGCGCGGTGTCGTCACGGAACTTAATCATTTCCTTGAATTTCCAGGTTGTATCGATGTGTAACACGGGGAACGGAACGGGTGCCGGCGCGAATGCCTTGACCGCGAGGCGCAGCAAAACGGTCGAATCTTTGCCGATGGAATACAAAATGACGGGCTTCTGGAAGGCGCTCGCAGCCTCACGAATCATCCAAATCGCTTCGGCTTCGAGGGCGTCGAGGACAGCATCTTCGTCGTTTGAGCTCTTCGAATTCATACGCTCCAGCCTACCGTCTCTGATGCTTGTCAAGGATTGGGAGGGGGGCGTCGCGCGCCTAGTCGTCAATCGCGAGACCGCGGTCGCGGCGGATCTTCCTCGACAGTGCCCCAAAGATCGTGTCCACGAGCATTCCGATGATCAGAATCACAATCATCGTTGCAATCAGTTCGGGGGCCTTGGACATTTGGCGAGCAAAGTCGAGAGTCGTCCCGAGCGATGGAGTTTCCGCGATGATGACGAGCAGTTCACCGGCCATCAGGCTGCGCCACGCGAACGACCAACCTTGAACGAGTCCCGCAACGTACGTGGGGAGCGCAGCGGGGAGGACGATGTCTCGATACAGTCCGATGTTCCCCGCACCTAAGACGCGCCCGAGGCGGGTGAAGGCCGGTGGCACGTGATCGATACCTGCAATCACACCGTTAGCAATCGACGGACCCGCGCCCAACACAACAACAAACAAAATGGCTTGTTCGTTGAGTCCGAAGACCAGGATTGCGAGAGGGAACCAGGCGATCGAGGGCATTACCTGAAGACCGGTGATGACATTCCCAATTGCAAGCCGCAGCGGCTTGATTCGGGCAACGGCAATTCCCACGAAGCTCCCGATAATCAGAGCGAGGAGGAACCCGAACCCGGCTCGGGTCATCGTCGTTTGGGTGGAAAGCCAGAAGCGTTCGGTGCCCACCATCTCGAACAAGGCCGCAAAGGTTTCGATCGGCCCGGGGAGAACATAGCTGGGACGCCATTCAGACAGGTACAGGACTTGCCATGCTCCGAGCACGAGAGCAATCGCGAACAGTTTCGGCCACGTCCATGCCCATGCTTCACGAATGCTGAACGAGGGGACCCTCAATCGTGTGTTGCTCATGAGTCGGCTCCTTGCAGGATTCCCTGTTCCGCCTTCAGGCGGTTGGTTAGCTCGGCGGCGCGAGACGCGATGTCGTTCGAGTCCATGGCGCGAGGGCGCTTGAGTGGAACCGATTGTTCGTACACGACACGTCCCGGTCGGCTTCCCATCAGGATGACACGATCACCCAGTCGAACAGCTTCGCGCATGTTGTGCGTCACGAAAACGACAGTGAGTTTCTGTTCCGAGACGATGCTTTCGATCTCGTCGTGGAGGTGGTCGCGCGTCATGGCGTCGAGCGCACCGAGCGGCTCATCCATCAGAACAATCTGAGCACCCTGGGCGAGGCAACGCGCGAGCGCAACGCGCTGACGCATTCCACCAGAGAGCTCGTGCGGTCGTTTGTCAGCCCAATCATCGAGGCGAACAATCTCGAGCAATTCGGCGATACGCGCATCTCGGTTTTTCCGCGGGACGCCGTCGTATTTCAGGGCGAGTTCGATGTTTCCGCGCGCTGTGAGCCACGGCAACAGCGTGGCCTCTTGGAACATGAGGGCGACTTTCCCGTTGACCTCGATGGTCCCATCGGTCGGTTTATCAAGGCCCGCAAACAGGTTAAGGAGCGTCGACTTGCCACAGCCCGACGCTCCAACGATGGTGACGAATTCTCCCGCACGAATTGTCATGTCAACACCAGAGAGGGCGACCGTAGCCGCCCCCTCCGGGCCGAATGATTTACTGACGTTTTTCGCGCGGAGCACGACTTCTGCTTGAGCCATTATTTGACCTCCGCTTCTCCGCGTTCAGCGAGAAGTGCATTGAGCAGATCGAGGCTGTACAACGTTCCCGGAAGTCCTCCGGCGGCGTCGATTTTCTCCTTTTCGAGGAGTCCAACACTGACGGCGTGGTCGGCGGACAAGACGAGTGTCGACGACAGGGGGTCTGCGGTGAATACGACGTTTTCCCATGCCGCGGCGAGAACAGCCTCATCAATCACCGAACCGGTCAGTCCCGCGAGAGTTAGGTTAACGGCTTCTTGCGCACCCTCGGGGTCTTCCGCAATGAAGTCGAGTGCCGCGAGGTGACCCTTGAGAAGAGCGGTCACGGCAGCCGGGTACTGCTCGACGAAGTCGGTGCGGCACAGAATCACGGTCGTGACGAATTGACCGCCGTCCCACAGGTCGGGCTCGTTTACGAGAACTTGAGCGCCTGCCTTGACATACGATGCAACCCACGGCTCTGGTACCCAGGCGCCGTCGATTTCACCGGTCGAGAACGCGGCGAGTCCGTCTGAGTTTGACTGTGGCTTGATCGACACGTCTCCGCCCCCTTCGAGGTCGGTTTCGAACCCTTGGTCAGCGAGCCAGTTGCGCGCGGCAACGTCTTGGGTGTTTCCCAACTGTGGGGTCGCAATGGTCAGGCCAGCGAGATCCGCGGAAGTGTCCACGCCTTCGCGGACGACCAGCGCGGCGCCACCCGAGGTGGATCCAGCCACGATGCGAACAGCGTCGCCTTCCGACTGCACATAGGCGTTGATCGCCGGGTTCGGCCCAATATACGAGCAGTCGAGCGAGTTGGCGAACAGCGCAGTGACCACATCGGGACCAGCGTTGAAAGCAGTCGGGGTGACGGTGAGGTCGATCGCCTTGAGTTCTGATTTGAAGAAACCTTTTTGCGTACCGATTAAGCCTGGGGCGTGGGTGAGGTTAGGGAAGTATCCGAGACGGACGGTCGTGATCTCGGGTGCCTCACTTGGCGCGGAATCTGAGGTGGCTGCGCATCCGGCGACGAGCAAGATTGTTGATGCAGCGAGCGTCGCGCCAATTCGGTTGAGGATATTCATGAGCGCGGTAGTCCTTTCATATCTTTGTCTATCGCATTGATAGAGAATATAGATGAAAAGGTTTTGATTGTCAAATACCGCCGAGCGTGTCTAAAACGTTTGTTTCGTGCTAACATTTTTTGACCCTTCGACAAAGGAAATTTTGTGAAAAAGTCCACCTCTTTGCTCGCATCCACTCTCGCGATTTTCGCGCTTGTCGCACTTCCTGCGGCCGCTCACGCTGTTGCGTCGAATCTCACGACCGTCGCTGTCACCATCGATGACGCAACGCCGACGAGCATGGCCCAAGACGACGTTGTTGATGTCGTCACCCACGGTCCGATCGCGCAGTTCGGCAGTGCACAACACATTTTGTACACCTCATGGAGTACCCAGAGCCTTCAACTTCAAGCAAGCGGGGCATACAACGCCGCCAACAACCCCAACGGATTGACCTACCCCGAGGGTTGGGTCCTCGAGTACTCAACCGACGGGACGAATTGGTCCACATCCGCCCCCGGCGACCTCACCACGGTAATCGCGGTTCGTGCAAAGGGCGACGTGAGCACCAAGGGTCGCGGAGTTTTTGAGACGACCACCGAAGCAGAACCGATCACCACAGGGACAGATTTCGCGAGTTCCGGCGGAGGCGATGGTTACAACGTCGCGTTCGGCAATGGAATTCTTCTCAACATGTATCACCACGACACGGCGAGTGCGAAAATCATCTGCAAAAAATTGGATGGTACGGACTGCGCGACGCCACTGCGCACCAAGACCGGATACCAGACGAACCACGCTTCCTCGTTGTATTTCGACAAGTCAAACAATCGCGTATACGGATTTGTCTATCGCTCGTCGGACGGACACTACGGGGTTCTGTGTCAGGACTACTCTGACGTGGCCGCGGTTGTGGACTGCCCAACCGTGTTCACCGATCTGTCCAATGGATTTCTCAATGCGAACGGTTACCAAGGTTTCGGAAGTAGCAGCCAAGACGGCGATGTCCTGTGGAGCATCGATGGCTACAACGCCAAACTGATGTGTTTCGACATGGACACCACCGGTGGCGACGAATGTGACGGCGGAAACAACGGTTTCGATGTCGGCACCGGCGGTTTCTGGGGCTCCGGCTTCTACCACGGTCGAGTGACCGCGGCAGCGGGCAAGGTGTTCTTTACGATCGATGACGTCATGGGCTGTTTCGATCCCGACACTCAAGCCCTGTGCGGAAGCTCGACGCCGATTGACATCGGTTCGAATGCGCAGTCGAACGTTAGCCGTCACCCACCTGTTCCGGTCAACAACACGTCCGGGGATTTTTTCGCTACGTGCGACATCAATTCGAGGCTGTGTATCGATGCCGCTGGTGCGACCGTAACGATCCCGGCCGCGTTGAACACCTATTGGACGGCAAACGTCCCGAATGGCTACATCGCAGGGCAGAATGCCCAGCAGTGGGCCACCACGAACAATAAGTTCTATTACGGCGGGGTCCAAACCGCCGACTTTTGGTCAAAAGACCTTTTGTGTTACGACTTCCAGACCGAGGCTGCGTGTGCGGGATTCAATGGGGCTGGACGGGGAATCACGGACTTCTACACCGCCAATGTTGACCCCGACAACCCCGGCTGTGTTTGGGTAAATCAGCACTCTGGCCGGATCATTCCGCTCAACGCGCAGACCGGTGAAATCGGCTGCTCGTCGGGCGAAGCTGTCGTCGAATTGCCCTACTCCGGCGTGGTGCCTCGAATGGGGTGTGATTCCGACGGCCGTGTCATCAGTTGGGAAGACATTCAACTCAACCTCAACGGTCTGTCGCCAAATGACGTGGCGATCTCGATTTACGACGACAACGGTGCCGCAGTTTCCTCGTGGCAGGACCTCGACGTTGACTCGACAGGTTACCTCGATATCTCAGGTCTAACGGTCGCAGAATCCTCGACAACCCCGTCAATCCAGATTGTTGGACTGAACGGTGCGACGATCGAGGAACTTCAGGCCATTACTGGAACGGTCACGTTCGAAGCGGGAGAACCGGAGATGTGTTTCGGGTTGCGTGCGGTCACAAATTGCCCGGATGACGCCATCAATAACCCCGCGGTGCCCGATGTTCCTCCGGGAATTATCGAAGGTTCCAGCATCACTTTCCCCAAGAACGGTAGCCGTGAGGTCGGTAGCAAGCAGCGCATCACCGTTGCCGGAACGAATTCGGGAAACCTGTGTGCAGCAAGCGCCTGGTCCGCCTTCGTTCCAACGCTCGCGGCAACCGGTTTTGATGCAGGTTCTGTTGCACTGGGCGGGTTCGCGGTTCTTGGCGTCGGCCTTGGTGCTGCCGTCTACACCGCACGTCGCCGTTCGGTGAGGTAATCGAAGGCGCTTTCCATCATCGGCTCGGTAAATCGCGAGATCTGCGGGTATCGGTCGAATAGGCTGGAACGATGAATCGGATGCTCATCACTGGTGGCGCAGGTTTCATCGGATCTAACTTCGTGCACCACGTCATCGATCACACGGATTACCACGTCACCGTGCTGGATGCCTTGACGTACGCGGGAAACAAGTCGTCGATCGAATCCGCACTGGGCGAACGCGCCGCGTTCGTGCAGGGTGACATTTGCGACGCGGTCCTGGTCGACCAACTGATTGCCGAGACCGATGTCGTCGTGCACTTCGCGGCCGAGTCTCACAATGACAATTCGCTCAACAATCCCCGCCCGTTCGTCGACACCAACATTGTGGGAACGTTCACACTGATTGAAGCGGCGCGACGGCACGGCACCCGGTTTCACCACATTTCAACGGACGAAGTCTATGGTGACCTCGAATTGGACGATCCAGATCGATTCACCGAGACCACGCCATACAACCCGTCGAGCCCGTATTCCGCAACGAAGGCGGGGAGTGACCTGTTGGTTCGGGCGTGGGCTCGTTCTTTCGGACTGAAGGCAACACTGTCGAACTGTTCCAACAACTACGGACCGTACCAACACATCGAGAAGTTCATCCCCCGCCAGATCACCAACATCCTTTCGGGAATTCGCCCAAAACTCTATGGTGCGGGAAACAACGTGCGGGACTGGATTCACGCCGACGACCACAGTTCGGCAGTGTTGCGTATCGTCGAACGCGGCGAAATCGGACAGACCTATCTGATCGGTGCCGACGGCGAAAAGTCGAATCTGGAGGTTTTACAGATCATTCTCGACGCGATGGGCCAGCCGAACGATGCATTCGATTTCGTGACGGATCGCCCCGGTCATGACCTGCGGTACGCGATCGATTCGACCAAACTTCGAACCGAACTCGATTGGCGACCTCGGTTTACCAATTTCGACGAGGGCATCTCGGCGACCATTGAGTGGTACGCCGAAAATCGGACGTGGTGGGAAAACGACAAGCAGTCTGTCGAAGATTTCTATCGCACCCAAGGACAGTAAGTGATGATGCACGAGGTCGTGAGTCGAGCCCGAGAGGCTCAGCGTGAATGGGCTCTCGTTCCCGTCCGCAAACGAGCCTCGGTAGCCCGCCGATTTTCCCAATTGGTCTACGCGAACCAAATGGAAATCCTCGATTCTATTCAGACGGAAACCCGCAAAAACCGGCTCAGTGCTTTTGAGGAAGCAATCGACGCCGCCCAACAGGCTCATTACTACGGGCGACGTGCACCGGGAATTCTGCGGTCGGCCCGTCGTCGCGGCGCGATCCCGTTTTTGACTCACGCAGTCGAACACCAACGCCCCATCGGGGTGGTCGGCGTCATCACCCCGTGGAACTACCCGTTCACGCTTCCCGCTTCTGATGTGATTCCTGCCCTCATCGCTGGCAACGCCGTTGTTCTGTTACCGGATGCGGCGACCCCCGCAACCGCGGACATCGTGGAGCGACTCTTGCTCGAGGCCGGACTTCCCGCGGGCGTCTTGACCGTCGTTCACGGGGGTGGGCGGGTGCACGGAGATGACCTTGTTGCAACTGCCGACTTCATCATGTTCACGGGCTCGACTGCAACAGGGCGTTCCGTTGCCGAAAAGTGCGCGACGCGGCTCATCGGATTCTCTGGAGAACTGGGCGGGAAAAACCCGATGCTCGTTCTTCGCGACGCCAACGTTTCTGCCGCCGCTCGCGCCGCCGCTCGCTCGTGTTTTTCGAACTCCGGTCAACTGTGCGTCAGTATCGAGCGGATTTACGTCGTCGATGAACTGCACGACCGCTTTTTGGCCGAGTTTGCCGAACACGTTCGAGCGATGAAACTCGGGTCCGGCTTCGACTGGGACATCGATATGGGCCCATTGATTTCTGCCGCGCAATTCGACCGAGTGACAACACAGGTCGCCGATGCCGTGAAACGAGGTGCGACGGTCGTGGCCGGCGGTTCCGCCCGCCCCGATATCTCACCCACGTTTTTTGAGCCGACCATCCTCACCGGTGTGACCGACGAGATGGATCTCGGTGCGGGGGAAACGTTCGGCCCCGTCGTGTCGGTGTACCGCGTCGCCGACGACGCAGAGGCGATTCGTCGCGCCAACGAATCCGACTACGGGCTGAACGCGAGCCTCTGGACAAATCGTCCTGATGACGTCGCGCCTCACATTCACTCGGGGACCGTCACCGTGAACGAGGGATTCTCGGCGAGTTGGGCCTCCCACGGTGCACCGATGGGTGGCATGAAAACGTCGGGTGTTGGAAGACGTCACGGGCGCGAGGGAATCCTCAAGTACACGGAATCTCAAACCGTGGCCACCCAGCGACTTCACGGAATCGCCCCGATTGGCAACCAATCAAATCGAGACTTCGCGGGCATGCTCAACCGACTGCTCGCGATCTGGAATCGCATCTCGTGAATCGCCGAACCCGGCTGTCGTCCTCGCGCTTCCTGGTGACGGGCGGTGCGAGCGGCCTCGGACGCCAATTGGCGCTTCAGGCAGCCGCGCGAGGGGCGACCGTGGTCATCTGGGATCGCGATCGCGCAGGTGGGAAACGTGTGGGCGACGAGATTCGGGCCGCCGGCGGCACGGCTCAGTCGTTCGAGGTCGATATCACCGACCGGAATGCTGTCGATAAAGTGGCGGCGCAGTCTGGCGCGGTCGACGTCGTCATCAACAACGCGGGCTTGGTGACCGGAGAGTGGTTTCTCGACGCGCCGCCCGACAAAATCGAGCGACTGTTTCAGGTCAACGTCCTCGCCCTGTACTGGGTGACGCGCGCGTTCTTGGGCGGGATGACCGACCGCAATCGCGGATGTGTCGTCGCAATCGCCAGCGCGGCCGGGCTCGTCGGGGTTGCTCAGCAGACCGATTATTCCGCCAGCAAGTTCGCTGCCGTCGGGTTCATGGAATCCCTTCGCGCCGAACTGCGGGCGCAGGACTCGTCCGTGAACACGTTGACCGTGTGCCCGTTTTACATCAATACGGGGATGTTCGACGGCGTCCAAACCAAGTTTCCGGCGCTGCTGCCAATCCTCGATGAGTTTGTCGTCGCCGGGCAAATACTCGACTCGATCGAACGTGGACGCGCCATGCTTGTTTTGCCGTGGTTCGCCCGAATCTTGCCTCTGGTCCGATTGCTTCCCATCCGGGCGTTCGACCGTGTCGCCGACTTCTTCGGCATCAACAAGACGATGGAGTTCTTCCGGGGCCGAAGCCACACAGGTCGCTGACGACAAGGTTTTGGCGCATTATTCCCACCTGATAGACTCGTCAAGTTGTCGCGAGACAACGTGCGCCTGTAGCTCAACGGATAGAGTATCTGACTACGGATCAGACGGTTGGGGGTTCGAATCCCTCCAGGCGCGCACTACTTCTCCTCTGCTAATCAACCACCACGATTTGTCGCGCGCTTGGCCGCGTAATTAGGAGACCGCCTTTTTCACCATCTCGGTGATGCGCTTCTCGACTTGGGGCGTCATTCCGACAATCGCGAAACCCGTCGCCCACATTGGTCCGTCATCGAGATTGGCGGCGACGTCGAAACCGAACGTGCTGTATCGAACCTTGAACTTTCCGGCGGCCTGGAAGAAACAAATGTTCTTTCCGTCTTTGT
>Ga0315905_10000342_pt1 | contig 51468 bp, 56 predicted proteins | sample LakEriMetagenome_5_FD_203522 | JGI IMG/M metagenome (GOLD analysis project Ga0315905, IMG submission 203522) | Freshwater fungal communities from buoy surface, Lake Erie, Ohio, United States - Buoy 4 MA121 | ecosystem: Environmental > Aquatic > Freshwater > Lake | place: USA: Lake Erie, Ohio...
TTCATTTTTAGATGTTTCTAATTCAGCACGACGTGCTAGGGAAGAAGCATCAAAAAAATGAAGTCATATCGCGCAGCGAAATGAATACGATTTAATCTAAGGCTCCCCATTAAGGGAACAGCGCAGCTAATCCATTTCCGGCTATCCGTTCCAAAATAGGGTGTCTTGTTTTGCTCTACGGAGTAGCAATCTATGCTGTGGTTGATGCGAATAGAAGGGAAATGCTGAGAAGGATGCAATAGGGGGGTGTAAATAAACTTCGTAAATTCGTTCTATGAAAAATTTACTAGCTCTCTTTTTTTCGATTGGTTTTTTGAATGTTGCATATACACAGTCTGAGGCTGCGGGCTCAACTTATACACATAGTGTTAATAAGAAGATAGAACAACCAATTCAAGATAACGTTGTAGTTAACGGGAAAAAAATAGTTGAGCCAGAAATGGTTTTTGTGGAAGGGGGTACGTTTCAAATGGGAAGTTCATCGGGAGAATCAGATGAACAGCCGGTTCATTCCGTAACGTTGAGTTCCTTCAGTATTGGAAAATATGAAGTCACGCAAGCCCAATGGAAAGCGGTTATGGGAAGTACTACAGGTTATATTGAATCGTGCGACCAATGTCCAGTCGACGAGGTTTCATGGAATGATGTTCAGGAGTTTATTCGAAAGCTAAATACTAAAACTGGCAAGAATTATCGACTGCCGACTGAGGCCGAATGGGAGTTCGCTGCAAAAGGGGGCAATAAGAGTAAAGGTTATTTGTATAGTGGTTCGCACAACATTAACTCAGTAGCATGGTATGTAGGTAACAGTAGAGAAAAAGTTCATCCAGTTGGATTAAAGCAGCCAAACGAGTTAGGAATTCATGATATGAGTGGAAATGTTTGGGAGTGGTGTTCAGATTGGTACGGCAATTATAAGAATCATCTGGAAATTAATCCTAAGGGAGCTTCTTCTGATCCATACCGTGTGTTACGAGGAGGAAGATGGTCTTATGATGCGAAATTTTGTCGTGTTACGGATAGAGATAAGCATCCCCAGGACGCAATCTACCAGTATCAGGGTCTCCGCCTCCTTCTTCCCGTTGAATAATGATTATTGGATAGCAATTAAAAGAAAAAAAAGAGTTCGAACTATTTAAGTAAGAGATCAAAAAAAATCTTATTTCATCATCCAAGTTCCCCATTGGTTTTCAATACTTGGACTGAATAGGACTTCTGGATTTTGATCTTGTTTGTTCACAAGCATTGACTTCAATTGAACTTCTTGACGAATGTATGCTCCGAGCTCTTGATAAGAGACATTGCCTTTCGTTTCTTGAAGTTTCTTTAGTAAGAAGTAAGTGAATAAGCCGTGTGTTTTTTCCGAATAGGGCAGGGACGCCTGTTCAGCAGAACTAGCGCTGAAAATGACTAGATTGCCCTCAATAGGTTCTGTTTTCGGAATTACTTTAATTCCTCTTGCAGCTAGCAGCCCCGCATCTCTTCCACCTCCACTAAAGCACGCGTCTAGAAAGATTGTCACTTTTTTCGGATTAGCACCTGCCAGTTGCTTATACATATCGGCAAGTTTTATTCCTGAAGTAACATCTGCTCCAGTTACGTCTACTGGGATGATGTAACCCGCTTTTGTAGTGTCAGGAAAACCATGTCCAGCATAATAGATTATCAATTCCGCTTCTCCATTGCTGTATTGCGCAAGGCTTGTAATGCGATTCAATTCGCGCTTCATTACGGTGCTGTTCGCGTCGATAAGAAGGGTGATTTGCTTTTCAGGTACACCCAAGGTTTTCTCGGCATACTTTGCAAATGCATTTGCATCATTCGAAGCGAAGGCAACATCACTCTCGGTATTTAAACCTGTCTGATATTTCGAGTAATGTTCGTTACCAATGATTAACGCGTATTTATTTGGAAAATTCAACGTGTCTTCAGGAATGTTTTTATCTACATCAGAGGTGAGAGAAACTTCCTGAATAGCAACGTCTTGCTTGTATTGGCCATCGATTTTAATGCTTTGTGCAGTCAAGGACACTTTTTTCATTTCTAAATTCAAAGGAAAAGTGCCACCGTACTCTTGGAATTTTTCTGAGATTGAAATTTCCAATGGTAAATTATCTGCGCCAGTGTATTCGTTGTTAACCGTGAATGCGAAGTTGATGGTTCTGCTGTCACCCGATTCAATTGCTCCAATGCGTTGATTCAGTTTGGCGGGAGTTGTGGTAATAATATTCGAATCCTTTATCTTAAAAAACACATCGGTTTCTTCAGCAGTACCTTGCCCTGTGTTCTGAATAAGGGCAGAAACCTCTATGATTTCGTTGTTTTCAATAATGTTGTTTCCATTACCCATCAATTCCTTTATTCCAGACTCAATGTAGACCAGCTTTGGCTTTTTGAATTCTTGTGTATTTACGGTAAAATCGATCGGTGCTGGATTGAACCCTTTCCATTCGGTCACATTTATGTTAAAGGTAACAGAACCACTTACTACATCGCGGTTTGCTTCAATTGGAAGAATTACTTTTTGGTCTTGTCCTGCGGCAATGCCTGTTAATTTTTGCGCTTGCTCAAATTTTAACCCGACTGCATTTTCAGCACTCATGTTTATACGAATGTCTTTGGCAATTCCATTTCCCGAATTGGAGATGGTCAATTCTATTTGTGCGTTTTCATTTCCATCGATCAAATTATTGCCAGATGGTTCAATCAATTTGGCTGAAAGACTAAGTACAGGAACTCCAGCTTCAGCTGATTTAACAACGGTTTCATCTAAATAAAGAGGTTTTCGTTGTTCTCCGAAGGGGTAAATACTTCCAGTAATCGGGTGTGCTATTTTAATGTTGAATACGGCATATTCAGTTCCTGTAACATTCAATTGTTTACTAGCGGTCACCTTTGCACTGGTCACATTGGGTTTGAATGTTTTTGCTTCTTCAAGAGGGATTTTAATGGACATGGTAGTTCCATTGATGGTTATTGGAAATTCCTCTCTTTCTGGAACATACTGCCCAATGGATTCAATTGTGAATTGAACTTGGGAGTAGGACTCTTGAATTTGCTTGATTAACTCTTTGCTGCGCTCTGCGTTGATATTTTCATACTTTGAAAAAATACTGTTTTTTTCTTTAGAAAGTCGTGCATTGTAGGCCTCTAAAGTTTCAAACTCATCTTTAGGTAGAATTGCAGAAATTTCTTGATCTATTTGCGTGCGGTAGTTGCCGTATACTTTTATTCTTTCGAAATCGAATTCGTGATTTTCTATTTTTTGATAAACCGTAGTTACTTTATTTTTTTCAATGGAAAGTATATCATGAAAACTGCCAAAATCATAGAAAAGCCTGCCTGTAGTTAGATTGTAAATTTTGCTTCCGTTGTATGCAAAGAGTAAATCGTCGCTGAAACCTTCAATGGTATTGGTTAATATAACTTCTCCTGTAGAGGAGTTCACTACATTATTTGATGTAACAATCATTTTTTCATCGAAGCTGAAAAACATGTATTCCCCGGAAAGATTGTAAGCAGTTGTTTCTTTGTCAACGTCTATCACTCTCAGATAGTTATTCCGATTTCCGTAATAGTCATTGTTATTGGTAGGTTGATTACTCAAGCAAAATTTGTCATTCAAAAAGAAGGGTTGTAAACTTCCCTTATCAATTGCCGCGGAATATTTCTTCAAAGCAAATCCTGTTTTGCTGTCGTACAATTCACCATTTCTTGAAATAATAAATTTCCCTGTTTGACTAGTTGGCATTGATAAAAAATAACTACCAGCATCTTTGAAATAGTAATTTGAACGAAGACCTCCTTCATAATTAGATCTAAAAGAATTATTGGTGTGATCATAGGATAAATTTAATTCCGCTGCAGAGCCATCTTCATTTTTTACAAGAATTTTTTGGTTATTTATTGTTGAGTGAATAAAATAGCGCCCGGACTCACCCCATTCGCCCCGTTCATATTTTACGCAGTAAGATTCATCTGGGGAGATTGTTATTATTTTAGTTCCGAATTTTTCAAAATCTAAATACACTGCTGATGAATTATATACTTTAACAGCAGTCCATTTTATTTTTTCTTCTTGTGTTATATCTCCCAAAGTTTCTGAATTATCGGAAATTCTTCCATAATTTTGGGGGAATACGAAGTAAATTAGATTGCGATCTAAGTATTTTTGTTCCTTTTTATTCGTTCCTTGAATAATAGAAATAGGCTCAACTTGAGCACAATAGTTCAGAAAAAAGAAAATGCAAAGAAATGAAAGAAAATATTGCTTCATGTTAAATGAAATTTGTCTGTGAAAATACAAAAAAAATATTTGTGATTAATTTCGAATAAAAATCGGAATCGTCATAATAGTCACTTGATTATTGGCCACCTTGCGTTAGTCATTCCAACTCCACCGGAAAAAACTCAATCAATCCATTCGGTGATTTTTTGGTGATTCCACAGACACCAGCCGATACATTGTAGTGCCATGTCGCAGCTCGATCGGCAATACCATCACCGTTCAGGTCAGCGGTTATGCCAAGGTCGTGAAAGTGGAAGGCATCTGTTTCCGAATCGCCATATGTGAAAATATAGGTGTCTTCGTAAGATCCTTTGACAAAAAGACTGTCTTTAGCGCTCTTCATGTATTGATTGAATGGAATGGCGTTCGGATATTTCAATTGCCACCTTGCATGCATTTCGGCATAGGAATAATTCTTCTTGATTGCATGTTCACATTCCTCAATACCCTCTTGTCCCGATATTCCCCAAGTTGAAATGGCGGGACCTATTTGAGTGGCATTTACCTCTAGCCAGTTTATTTTTTTGACATGGTTGATTTTGAAATTCTGGTATTTTGGTTCATTGAACTCTTTTTTCAAAATTGCCAATTCTCCCTTTTGTTCAATTCCATTCAAAATGCTGATTTGGGCCATATCCAAATTTGTAAAATGCTTGCTCAGCTCTTCGAACTTCTCAAATGAAATGACATAGTGGCCCTCATTTTGAAATTCAGGGGAAGAGAAAAGCGAGTCCATTTGAAATGAATTTTCCGAGTCAATAGTTTCATTGTTGCAATCGAGTACAGTTAGAAATAACTTCGTCGGATTTGGTTTTTGACGGATGACATCAGAGTTGGTGGAAGTGTTGTTTTGAGAACAACTGGCAAGCAGAAATCCACATAAAATGGCAATGAAAATATTTCTAGAAATCATAAGGTGAAGGTACATTGAATTCAATTTTTTTGTTCGGGTGTCAATTCAATTCAATTTATTTTTGACCGAGGTGTTACCACAGGAAATAACAAAAGTGTTTTTTAAAATAGTTTTTTCAAATCTGGGGTTTGCAGTTATATCAGGGTTTGCAGCATATTTACAGCGGTAAACAGCGGTAAACAGCAGTAAACAGTTGTTTACAGGGGTAGGAAGGGGTATACCCATGTGAAGAGAGGTAACCGTTTCCTCGACACGTGTTTACCATGCCATTGACTTGAATTTGGATTGCAAAGAATTGTGTTTTGAAGTTTTCAACAAATGGATTTTATCGTGTTTTGGATTTTATCTTTTGCAAAAATGAATTCAATGAGCGAAGAAATTTCCCATCCAGAGGTAATGGATTGTTACCACCAATATGAGTATTACGAAGTGATTTCCGACGGGCCAAATGATCCGGAGGATTTGAATTTCATTCACACGTTAAATGTGGAGGCGAGGTTAAGAATTGACGAACCTCACATTCGTTACTTCCGCATTGTCCCTTTAGAATCGCAGAACATTGAATCGCGCAAAGTTGTCTACTTGCCTCCAGGAACCATTGTCAAGTTCAGTACGGGGATGAGAAGAAAGAAGCTTGAAATGTGATGAAAACCAATTCGAGTTTGTTTTTAATTCACAGTTCTACCTAATCTCCCCATCTTCACCAACCGTCATGGTAAGCCATTCGTATTGACGATCTTCAATGCATTGAATGACGCTGTTTTGAAGATGCAACTGCGAGGGGGTAGTGGTGAATTGATCAAGGAAGATGAGGTTCTTGATATAATCGTTGTGCATGCCGTTGAAGACCAAGAAGTCGACCGGATGAAACAACACCTTCGCGTCGTTCGCATCAAGACGAAGGGGCGAAAAAATCGGATCTATTTTCTTAATGAGTTTCTTGGCGTCTTTTCTTCCCGATTCGCGAGCCACTTCACGGGCAGCTTCAATCTTCTCCATAATCTTTTCTTCCATGCGGTCGAGCTTCTCGAGTTGCTTGTCAAGTTCATCTTTCCAGTCAGATTCCGGTTTGGTTGAATGGTAAATCTTGCAATCGCTCAGGCGGAAGACAGTGTCGCAACACGGGCAGTATCCGAAGAGTCGACGCAGCTGCTGAAAGAAATCTACAATCGGATTATTGGCCATAGGTCTTGAATTTAACGTGATGATTTTCAACGGCTTCTTTAATGGCCTTTTGCTTTTTTGACAGTCGCGCGTTTCCGGTTTTCACATCCACGAAAAAGATTTTATCAATCTTTCCTTTTTGTGAAAGCCCCTCGAAGATGACATAGTCTATCGGATCGAACAACGAACGACAATCATTTCGGTTGAATTTGAATGAGGGCAACGTAGGAGTGAGTCGCTCTAAGATGAATCCCACATTCACTGCCTTCGCACCTTTTTCAGATTTGGAAGCGCCTTTTTCTTTAAGCAATTTCAATTCCGCCTTCTTCTCGCGAATGGCTTCCAGTTGCTGCTCGTACCATTCCAACGCCAACGGCGAGAATTCATCGTCCTGAAAAATCTCGGTCTCTTTCAACTCAAGCTCTTCGCTGCAATGCGGACACTCTGCTATGAAAGATGATGATTTTAATGTTTGAATTAATTTCTTTAGCATGCTATGAAATTAGACATTTCCATTGAATGAATGTCTTTCAGACGGTAAGAAAAGTTTAGAAAGGGTATGATTTAACAACGCAGTTCCTCCCTATCTTTGCTACTATCATTTGATACTATCAGCCAATGAAACCACCTTATGAAATTTCGTCGAAGTCCATGCAGCTTATTGTTGTCATCTCTGAAAAGATTGGCGTGTTGGGTGCTTATCATTTGATACAACAAAGCCCGAAATTGCGAAAGGAGAATCGCATAAAAACTATTCAAGCATCTCTGCAGATTGAAGGAAATACATTGACTGTGGATCAGGTTTCTGCGGTAATGGAAAAGAAGCGAGTGCTAGGACCGAAGAAAGATGTTACAGAGGTATTGAACGCATTAAAGGTTTATCAGCAATTGAATTCTTTTAAAGCAGCAGCCCAAGCGGATTTTTTGAAGGCGCATTCCCTTTTGTTGCATGGACTTATAGAGAAACCAGGACAATACAGAAAGAAAGGAGTGGCGATTGTTAAGGGCGACAAGTTGGAGCACATGGCACCGGGACATACAATGGTGCCCGGACTTATGCGTGATTTGTTTAGGTATTTGAAAACGACAGATGAAGTAGCGTTAGTGAAGAGTTGTGTTTTTCATTACGAATTGGAATTTATTCATCCGTTTATAGATGGAAACGGAAGAATGGGAAGACTTTGGCAGAGTTTAATACTCATGTCTGAGTATCCGGTGTTCGAGTTTATTCCGGTTGAAACCATGATTGCCCAGCATCAGAAAGAGTATTACCAAGTTTTAAGTGCCTGTGACAAGGAAGGTAAATCGACAAAGTTTATCGAATTTATGTTGTCCATGATTGATAAAACAATTGATCAGTTACTTGAAGAATACCAACCAAAGAAGCTTCAAGAAAGCGATCGTATTCGAATATTCATAGAGCAGTGTTCGACACCCTTTTCTCGTAAAGACTACATCGCTTATTTTCCTGCTCTTTCCACCGCCACCGCTAGTCGCGATTTACGAAATGCGGTCGATGCAGGTATTCTTCTTAAAACTGGAGATAAGATGAAGACTGTTTATACAAAAAAGGGAAGGGAAGGGCAGGTAAGAGAAGTTAAGAAGGGGTAAGAATGTAGCGAAGCAACGAATGCCCTTCGGGCGAATGTATTTGACGATTTTTCACCAACGTAGTTCCAATTACTTTGTAGGAATTACACAGTAGGAATAAAATCTCCGATTTTCACATTACGCAGTAGGAATTATGAAATAGGTATTACGAAGTTCGGATTTGCAATTGTATTTATTTACTTTTACATTATGAACAAAGACAGCGTCATTCAAAAAATTAGAGAGACCATTGCCAAGGAGGTGGTGGGAGCTAAAATTATTTTGTTTGGCTCAAGAGCGCGTGGCACAGAAACCAACGAATCCGATTGGGACATTTTGGTTCTGCTTGACAAACCTTTTGTAACATTTAAAGAAGAGCAGAACATTCGTCACAAACTGTACGAAGTTGAATTGGAAGTTGAAGAACCCATTTCAACATTCGTGTATTCATTAGCAGATTGGAATTCAAAAATGAGCGTTACTCCACTTTTTAAAAATGTCAGCCGAGAGGGTGTTTACTTATGAGTGATTACATTGATGATTATATACAATATCGGATTGAAAAAAGTAACCAAGCCTATGCTGATGCGCTGCTACTTGCGAAATCAGGAAGTTGGAACGGCTCAATAAATCGCCTCTATTACACTTGTTATTATTTGGTTTCCGCCTTAACGCTTAAGGATGGTATAGAGACCAAAACGCATTCAGGACTAAGAAATCAACTTAATTTACATTACGTCAAGAATGGCAAGATACCAATGGAGATGGGACGCTTGTACTCCGATCTTTTTGATTCGCGCCAAAAAGGAGATTACGGTGACATGTATGATTTCGATAAGGAAACGGTTGAGAGTCTGCTAATTCCAGTTAAGGAGTTTATAGATACTTTGAAGCAATTGCTTTAAAAAACTTTCCTATACATTTCCCCACTGCCATTGGGGGCATTTCGAATGCCGTTCGCTTTGCGAGCTCCGGAATGCCGCAGCGAATAACCCAGTTCCAATAACGAATCCCGATTGCTATCGGGAGGAATTTTGAAATAGGAATAACGGAGTTCAAAGTTTTCAACAATTTAATTTCGTCCCACCCAACCCAATACATTCGATGGTAAATAAATCATTTACCTATGGCACACGCTTATTTTGAAATTGTATTCGACGACAGTAAAAGCATGAACAATGATTTGGCAGGTAGAACTCGTTTGAAGGTTGCCAAAGAGTTGTTTGAAAAAGATATACTTCCTTTGATTGATAGCAACACAGAGGTGGCTGTGCGTTTGCTTCGAAGAGAATGTTATGGAGGTTCATATTATCAGAATTTTGGATGTGATGTTGATGAATGCCAGAATTTTATCCAGGAAATTGTAGCTGTTGGTGATTGCACTCCGTTGTTCAATACCATGAAAGATGCCTTAAAAACCACATTAGATAATAGAGCCCACCATAAGACCATTTTTGTTTTAACAGATGGCGTAGATAATTGCAGTAAGTCAATATCGGATGTTTTAACGAATGATGAACTGAAGTACTTCAAACAGATTAATGTGATATTGGCACAATTCACAGTGAGTAGCGGCGGAGACGTGAATCAGCTTTCGCACTTGGCGAATACCATTGGCGCAAAGACCTTCAATTTTGCTTCTGGCGCGGGTGCGAGCATGTCGAGCATTCGCTCGGAATTGAAGACGGCGTTGAATGTAATTGGAATGAATAAGAATGAACCGTTGAGGCAATGCTTTGAAGAGTTGCCGGGCGAATTGATTGATTGGAAAGACATAGAAGCCATGGGTATTCAGTTGCATCAGGCGAAGCTTTTGCGTCATGAAGAATTTTTAAGTTGGGAACCGAAGTACGATGATCCCGTAAGCCCTGTGCAATTGGCTGAATTGAAATTCTTGTATGGCATTCGATTTAGGACGGGAATAGGGGTGGAGATGATGCGCACCATGCTCTCACAGTTGGTAAAACCGTATTACTACAACAGCAATTGCATTTATTGGCATTTCGAAGAAGCGCGATGGAAGTATTTTCCTCAGCCGGCGCCGATTGTGGTGGAGAAAATAGTTGAGAAGGAAGTAGAGAAGTTGGTGGAAGTTGAAGTGTATCGGAACAATCAATGGAATGATTCCAAAAGGTACTACAAGGATGGTTATTACTTAGTGGAAAATTTAGGATCCGATAGCAATTCAATTGCCTACAACTCAAATCCAGACGAGGAGAATTATTTCAAACTTAGTCAGTGCGATGTTTCCAAGAAGGTTGTCCGCATTAGAGAGGGTGATATTCTGAAATATGTGACGGCACGTACTCCAGGCAGACCTAAGAAAAATCAAGGTTTATAATGAAGTAATCAAAATGGAGCGAATAGTACTGAACAGAAGTAATTCTAAACGCGAATTTGAATTGCCCTTGGCAGATAGCGGTATATTCATTGAACACGTTCGTTTCATTCGAACGAATGATAATCCAGATGTGCTGCCTTGGACCGATTTCGCATTGCGTGTTGAATTTCGAGTGAAGTTGTATTGCACCATTTATGATGATTCAAAAAATTGTTTTGTTGATGAAAGGATGGAGGAAATTCTTATTCCAATTGTTCCAGACATATACCAAACCGAGACCCTTGTTCAATTGAATCGACGCATAGACAATCGGCTATTCACCGTTGGTGTGAATTCGGAGCAGAGATATTTCAATCGCTTGTTGTTAGAGGTATGTCATAGTGAAGCGCTTACTGAAGATTATACAATGGAGTTTATCTTAAAAAAAATAAATACATGAGTTGGATAAATAATGGAAGTTTTTCAAGCAAGCAACCGGTAGGGTTGATTGAAAAGCAATTGATGAAAAAAGAAAATTGGACCCTTGCTCGAAGTATCCTGTGCCATTGGCATGAAAGTGAATGTCGCTGCGACGTCTGTAAGCGCAAGATTACGGGAAGACATATGATTGATGGTCTGCGCAGCGATGCATTCGAATTTGCCTTGATGTGTCCACGTTGTCACAAATCGGAAGGGTCGGGTTTTGGCGAAGGGCAAGGTCAGTTGTACTCCAGAACCAATGACAAGCGGTGGATACTCACCTATGGCTTTACTTCCGATCAGCTGATGGAGTTGGAAGACGATGATGATGACAATGATTTTTAACTATTGAAATGAAATTGCCATGGACTTAAAACGAGTATCTGAAGAACTCGCGTTCATCCGTTCGGAAATGAAGCGCTTAGACGAAGCTTTTATGGAAGCCGCTCACAGCCGGTATTATGAAAAAGCTTCAGAGTTTAGGGTTGAAAAACACAAGAACAAACTACGTTTGCATGAGCTGAAGTATAATTGTTTGGTTTACTTGGAAGAATGTGAATTCAAATGGTATCGCTGGAAGCAATTGCAGGAAGCGCGGTTGTTTATGCAGAGGGAGTTTAATTGAATTTTTTAATTGTTTATTCATAGTTATATTTGGTGTAAACGAAATAAAACTGTGCATATACATATACAGCGGGATGTTACAGGTAGATTTATTGCGGGTATAAGTGAGTTATGCGCAAGTTTAAAAAAAAACCGGCCAAGGTAAGCTGACAACCTAAAGTGCCAGACAAAAAAGTGGAGACAAGAAAACCACTCTAAAAAAACAGGGAGTATTCCGAAAATCCATAAGAGTAAGAGTAACTATTATAATCTCGATAATGAATAAGATATTACTGATTTTAGGAGTATTAGTATTAATGTTCTTTCATGTAAATGGACAGACCAAAGTAACATTCAAAAATAAAAAAATAGGCGAACTGGGCTTAAATATGGGAATGATGTATGGGGTAGAAGAATTTAGGCCAACATTTCCGCTCATATGGAAAGACTTTGATCCCAATAGCGATGAATATTCATTTTCAGGTTATTATACTCTAGATAAAGGCTCTAACAATGAAAATGAAATTCTGAATGGTGAAGTAAAATTAATAAGACTTCAAATCCAAGTAGCGGAAGGCACTTTAAATATAAAAGAAGAATTAACTTTTAATTTTATAAATGATGAAATGAATGGACCGATAATCTATTCGGAATATTCATCTGAATACAACGGAGAAACTGTAGAATCAGACCTCAATAACGTAAAATGGAAAAAAAATATTTCTATTACTGCAAATTATAATTATGAAAATGACGCTTATGAAAGCATAAATTTTTTGGAAACGAGAGATTGGGAGAAGACCAAATACACAATATCACAGGGAACCAGCTATGATATCTCATTAGACTACTTTAGAACAATAATAAATATAAATACAGCATTGCCAAACGAAAAGCCAATTTTCAAATGGATTAAATATTGATCTGTTGATTTCAAATAACAATTCATTTGTATGAACAAGCAAAACTAAACCAATAATAATGAACCCTACCCATAACACGGGTTTGGCAAAAGTGGCGGTTCAGTGCTCCGCAGACTCATTTGTGGTTAATCAAACAGCAGTTTTTCAAATCAAGTCTGCTTGGATCAAATAATTTAAAATAACTATGGACAATTCAAACGCGCTTTGGAAGGTAATATTGAGATGGATTGCAATTCTTCCTGCATCAGTTTTAGGCATGCAGCTAACTTTCGTTCTCTTGCGTATCATAAACATTTTATTTGCATCCCATTATATTGATACGAGCTCATGGATGGGCGTTCTTTATACAGACATCGTGAGTAATCTAATTGCTGGAGTAGCATTTGTTTATGTAGGATTTAAGGTCGCACCTTCCAATCAAAAAATTGTAGCGATTGTTCTTGCTGTTCTATTATTGGTTATAAGTTGCTTATCACTTTTCTTCGTAAACTTTATAACAAAAGAATATTACTCAAATCTTGGAATAATTTGTGGCAACATTGGTTCAATTGTATGTTGTGTCAGTATCGTAAAAGGTGAAATGGATGAGATACTGTATTGACGCTCGGGATAAAGTTTTGTGCGGATTTCGGAAGATACAGTCTCGCTCCGAAGCATACAACCTTGTATCCGAAGAACTCGCGTTCATCCGTTCGGAATTGAAGCGCTTAGACGAAGCTTTTATGGAAGCCGCTCACAGCCGGTATTATGAAAAAGCTTCAGAGTTTAGGGTTGAAAAACACAAGAACAAATTGCGTTTGCATGAGCTGAAGTATAATTGTTTGGTTTACATGGAAGAATGTGAATTGAAATGGTATCGCTGGAAGCAATTGCAGGAAGCGCGGTTGTTTGTGGAGAGGGAGTTAAATTGAATTTCATTTATTTATTATTGTTTGTTATATTTGGTGTAGACGAAATAAATCTGCGCATATACATCTATAGCGGGATTTTACAGGTTGATTTATTGTGCTTATTAGTAATTTAATAGTAATTTAGTAAGAATAAAAAATGTTATGGGATTCGATTATTTCAGGTTTTAGCGTTCTAGGTTCTTGGCAATTTTGGGTTGCTTCACTTTCCTTTTCAGCTATATTCATTCTTTTATTCTTGGCACTTGGTCTCGGTTTGGCAAAATCAATGGAGAGCGGCCGGACTGCTCCATTAGGGTGTTTAGCTGGAATGATTTTACCAACAATTTTACAAGTTGTATTTATCTCTATGCTTGTTGTATTTTTATTGCCAATATTAATGGGTGGTGATGAAGTTACCCCAATATCCTATCTAAGTGATGAGTGGTGGAAAATAGTTAAAGCGGGCTTTTTTGGTTTTATCATCCTTATGATAATCGCTTTCCTCCCGATAGTTGGTGAGTTAGCGACTAATACTCCTGGTGTTTCGGTATTTGTTATTGGAATGGTAATATTTCACCGATTAGTTGGCAGCACGTTGAGGCACATACAGGAATTGAATGACGTAAAAATTGATCTAACTCCTGGAATTTGGACAATTATTGGCTTTGTTATTCTTGCAGCAATAATAGTTTGGGCTCTAACCTTTCTAATAATAGCAGTCTTAAAGTTTATCGGTATCGTTGATGAGGAAATAATGGAGTCGGGAGCTCTTTTCTTAGGACCTGCAATTGGTGCTATTCCTGGTTTAATAGCTTTGGCTGTTTACATATCATATGTAATGCTCACCTTAAGACAAGAAATAAATTTAAACCACTAATAACACCTAAGCCACATTAAAACGAGGGCTTAGCTTTAAAACGTTACCTGCACGCCTAAAGGAGGATACAGCAAGAATGAACGACCGAAATAAAAATAATGTAACGGGACAAATGAACCATCAGACAGCTGACCTAAAAGCCAACACTTCTGTATCCCCCTCCCGCACATTTTTTAGAAACAATTATAGCTGGCCACACAAATGTTTCATTTTTTGCCAACGCACGACAGAACGGAGTATTTTCAAATTTTAAAACCATAAATAAAACAAAATGAACAATTCAAAGCAATGGAGTTCAGCAACTCCCGGTTACATTATCTTTCTTGTTGACCAATCAGGTTCAATGGGAGAAGATTACACAGGTGGTAAAAACAAAGCCGAGTTTACTGCACTTGTAATTAATAGAACAATCAATGATTTGATTTTTACCAATAGTGCAGGAGACAAAATCAAAGACAGAGTATTTATCTCAATCATTGGCTATGGCGGACAAGGTGGAAATTCAGTTGACGACATCCGTTCTGACTATTTGAGTGCTTTTGCTGACAGTCCATTGAGAACAGAAAAAGTTAAAAAGAAAGTTTCTGACGGAGCGGGTGGCTTAGTAGAAATTGAGGAGGAAATGGCGATTTATTTAGAGCCAACTTGTCCTAGAAATGGATTAACTCCAATGGGTGAGGCATTAGATTTTGCGAAGCAACTTATTGAAGGATGGATAAACAAAAAACCTGATAATCCAGCACCAGTAATTATTAACGTATCTGACGGTCTGCCTTATTCAGGAGGAAGTGCAAATGATGATGCGGAAAAAGCGATATCCGTTGCTAATGCTATTATGAACATAGCGACAAATGACGGTAATCCAATTATCTTCAATGTACACCTTGGTCAACCACCATTTAACGAATCAAAGTTTGAATCTAGCGAAAGTAAAATTTCAGATGATGAAGGAAAATTACTTTTCAAAATTTCAAGCAAAGTGCCTGAAACATACAGAGAAGCTGCAAGAAAGCACGAATTTGTAACATCTGAGGATTCAAGAGGCTTTGTTTCTAACGCAGGTCCTGAAACATTAATCAAGTTTATAAACTTTGGTTCTTCTGGAGGTAGCGATAGAATATCTAATTAATTATGTTTAAAAATTATATCTCAACTGTAACTCCCGCATTTATAGTTATTATTCTTGACCAATCATCAAGAATGGATGAGCCATTTAAAAAAGATTTAACTAAAGCCGAATATCAGTGTAAACTAGTTAATGAGTTCATTAACAATCTTATATTCAGTAATTCTGCTGGAGATAAAATTAAAGATAGATTTTTTATCTCGATTATTGGACATAGTAATGATAATGCAAATGAAATACGCTCGGGGTATTTGAGTTCCTTTGCAGACAATCCATTAAGAATAGAAAAAGTGAAAAAGAAAGTATCAGATGGTATTGGGGGTTTAGTTGAAATTGAAATTGAAGATGCAATTTATATAGACGAGATATTTAATGGGGTCGAAAATCAACTAGAAGCCTTTATTTTGACAAAAAACAAGACAAAAGATTGGATTGAGCAAAAAGGATATTGCTCAACCTTGATTGTTAATATTTCAGGTGGATTTTCTTCTTGTTGGGAAGGAACAACAAAGATTGTTAATGAAATAAAGAAAATCGGTGAAACTTTAGATAGCCCATTTATTTTCAACTTACAGCTCGATGCCAACGTCAAAGAACTTGTTTTTCCAAACTTGGAAGGGATCTATAAGGAGTCTTTTACAAGTCAGTTGTATTTTGAATGGAGTTCTTATGTTTCAAACGATATAATTGAAAGTGGTTTAAGGAATGGTTTACGAATTTTAAAATGCTCAAAACTATATTCAAATCACAACTTCAACTATATTTTGAACCTTATCAATTTTGGTAGCTAATGAAAGTTTCTATAAAAGGATATATTACTTGTAAAAGTGCAGAACAATATAATGATTGTGCTGATAATTATGCTTTAGATAAAAGCAGTCATAGGTTTTCGGTCTCTGATGGTGTTTCCAAATCATTCTTTCCAAAAGTTTGGTCTGAAATATTGGTTACTCAGTTTGTCGAAAGAACAGACTTAAAAGAAAATGAACTCATTAAAGTTTGTCAAGAAGAATGGCAAAAAAGAATTGATGAAATAGTCAAATCATTTGAAACAGACCCTACAAAATGGCATACTAGAACACTTTACAATAGGAAAGAGCCTGCACTAGCCACATTTGTTGGTTTAAAATTTTTTGAAAAAGAAAAGAAGTGGTCAGCCTCGGCTTTAGGTGATAGTTTCTTGTTTTTTGTTCCTAAAGGCTTCAAAGACTATCAAAAAGAGTTGGTAAAGCTTTCTAGTAAAGTTGAACCAATTGTTTTTGACAACTTTCCTGATTATTTGACAAGCATTGGAGATTCCCATAAAGGAAGACCTAAAGAGAAAAGTGGCAATCTGAGAAACGGAACATTTTATTTAATGACAGATGCATTAGCAGAATGGTTTTTAAAAGAGGGTGAAAATGCAATTGGTAAAATAACGGTATGGAAATCACAAACAGATTTTAAAAGATTCATCACACAAGCAATTGAGGAAAAGCAGTTAACAAATGATGACTGTGCTATTCTGTGTGTTGAGCTGTCTGAAGTAGAAAAAACAGGAATTGACTATTCAAAAATTCAAGTAACTGACTTAAATGATTTGATTAATGATCAGGAAGCTGAAAAAGAAAAAATCAAACTCAAAAAGTTAGAAGAAGAAAAAAGAAAGCAAGAAAAAGAAGCAGAAATACAGAAGTCTAAAGAACAAGAAACTTTACAAAATGGATCGTCAACAGCTGAAAGTCTTGCCAATGTAACTAATGAAGAGCCTGCTAAAGAAGGTTTAATGTCAAAAGTAAAAAGTTTCTTTTCAGGAAAAGATAAAGAGGAGAATAAAGAAACTGAATTACCTGAAGAAAAGACAAGTACAGAAGTAGAGGATATTGATAAACCAACATTAGAACAACAAGAATCTACTACCGAAGAACCAAGTGATTCAGAAACAACAGTAGTTGAAAATGAAAATTCCCAAAATGTTAAAAATGAAGAACTAGAAAGGGAAAAGATTGGAGAAGAAGCCAAAAGCGAAAAAATTGAACCTGAGAAGTTAGAGCCGAAAGAACAACCAAAGGTCGATTCTAAGGCGAAGAATATTTTTGATAAATTTTAAGTTATGGCATATCCTTCAAGAACAGACATAGTAACTGCAATGCGTAATCCACAAGTAAGTTTCAAGGCGAATGAACTTATTGGTGGTTCTGTAATTCAAAAAGGTTCAAGAATTATTCAATATTCAGGAGGATATACTACTGTATTCCCATTTCACACTAAAGATTCTAAGAAAGTGGCGGTTCGTTGTTGGATTGCTGATATAGGGGATGCAAAAAAGAGGAGTCAAGAAATTTCGACTTACTTGAATGCCTTGAATAACCCGTATTTCTGCGACTTTAAATATTTAGATGATGCCATTTTAATAAGTGGCTCTATATATCCAGTTGTTGTGATGGATTGGGTTGATGGAAAGCCATTAAAGGAATACATCAATGATAATATTTCTAGCTTAAAGTCAATTTTGCCCAAAATTGCGAGCAACTTTAAACAGATGGTCGAATATTTTCATAAAGAGAATATTGCACACGGAGATTTGCAACACGGAAATATTCTTGTCAAGGAAGATGGTAGTTTAATTATCATTGATTACGATTCAATGTTTATCAAACCGCTTGAAGGTATGTCAGATGCCATAAAAGGACTTCCAGGTTATCAACATCCATCACGAAATCAAAATAAATTCATAAACCATAAATTGGACTATTTTTCTGAATTGGTAATCTACCTATCACTTCTCGCTTTTGAGCAATATCCCAATTTATGGAATAAGTATTACGAAACAGAAGATTTGCTTTTTTCAAAAGAGGATTTTCACAATGCCGACAAATCAGAGATTATTAATGAACTTTTATCATCATCAAATCAAACGATAAAAGAATTAACACAACGACTAAAAGACCAATTAAGCAAATCTGACATAATGGATTTACAACCATTAGAGGAACTCTTAATTGATAAACTTGAAGTAGCAAGGGATAAGATTGCTTCAAAATGGGATAAACAACCTAATAAACCAGAAAAGAAAGAAGTAAAACTTCCAAACTCCAAAGACATTACAAGTAAGTTTTAAATATGCTTGACGTGCATTTCGAAGATATCCACAACCAAATAATAAATCACATTTCGCAAGCAGAAAGTGATTTAAAGATTTGTGTGGCTTGGTTTACGGATGTTGATATCTATAACTCTATTCTTGAAGTTCAGAAAAAGGGTGTTTCGGTATATGTAATAATCGCAAATCACGAGTTTAACAAAAAATCAAAAGTTGATTTTAAAGAATTACTTCAAAACAATGGGTACGTTGGTTATATAGGGAACATAAACGATTCTGTTACAGATAAGCTAATGCACAATAAATTTTGCATAATTGATGACCAATCGGTAATAACAGGTTCATATAACTGGACATTCAAAGCAAGGATGAATGACGAAAATATTATTGTAATAAAAAATCAACCGAAGATAATCTCTAAGTTTTCAGACAAGTTTGAAAGTATTAAACCGCAATTTGGCTTCACTATTAAAGGTAATTCTGTCAAATTACTGCCAATGGAGCAAATAATGCAGAAATGGGATAATCCTAAAAAATCAGAATCATTAAAGTTTGAGATTAAATCAAAAAGAATCTTTGATAAGTTTTAAGTATGGCTATAGAAATGCAACATATTGAAACAGCGGTAAAAAATTCAGATATTTTTATTAAAATACCTGAGTTGAATGGCGCTGTTGCAAGGAAAAAAAAAGATGGTAGCCTTTTCAAATATGTAGGTGGCTTCAATGTTGTCTTTCAACTAGAACATCAAAATAAAAAATGGGCTTTTAGGGTTTGGCACGTTCCAATGGGAGAGCATTCAGAACGTTACAGAAAAATATCAAAATATCTCTCAGATAAGAAACTGCCGTATTTTGCTGATTTCATCTACGATGAAAAAGGAATTTTAGTTAATGGAAATTTATTGGATACCATCAGAATGGAATGGCTCGAAGGAAGATTGCTAAAAGAATACCTTGAAGATAATTTATCCAACAAAAGCAAGCTCACTAAACTTGCTCATGATTTTTTAGAAATGTGTAAAACGTTGAGAGAAAACAAAATTTCTCACGGAGATTTGCAAGAAGGAAATATATTGATTGACCGAAATGGAAACATCAAACTTGTAGATTATGATTCTATTTGTATTCCTGAAATTGAGGGGCAAAAAGAATTAGTTACAGGATTAAAAGGTTATCAACATCCCTCACGTTTTAAAGCGGGAAAAGCATCCTTAAAAGCGGATTATTTTTCGGAATTGGTAATCTCTCTTTCAATATTTGCTCTTTCTGAAAACTCAAATTTATGGAACAAGTATCAAATGAAAGATACTCAATACTTATTGTTTACTGAAACCGACTTTGAAGATTTTGCAAACTCTGAAATCTATAACGATTTACAAAAGCTATCTAATTCTATTAAAAGTCTGACAAGAATTTTGAACAGCTATTTATCGGAAAATAATTATCTAAATCTTACGTCTTTTGAACATTATTTAAAAGCACCTAAAATAATCAACTTTGGTTCGAATAAAAAGGAAGTTCTAAATGGGAGTGTCATTGAATTATCGTGGAATGTCGAGAATTATGATAAAATTTCAATAAACAATGGTGTCGGAAATGTAACAGGAAAACACTCTATTTCTGTTTCGCCAACCAATTCAACCACATACAAGTTAATTGCAGAAAATGCTTTTGAAAAAACAGAAAATGAACTAAACATAGCGGTTCTTCCTCTTCCAAATATCAAAGAATTTTGTTCCAAACAACAAAAGATAGAATTTGGAAAAGAAACAGAATTGGTTTGGGATATTGAAAATGCGGAAAAAATTGAATTGCATTGGATGGGGAATATGGAGATTATTCCAAATAAGGGAAATAAAACTATTTCACCATCGGAACATACAAATTACAAACTTATTGTAACCGCATTAGATGGAATTACCAAAGAAGAAAGAGAAATTACGATTCAAGTTTTCAAAAGAGTCGAAATCAAATCGTTTGTTTCGGATTTAGATTTTGTAGTTGAGACTCTGCCTGTAAAATTGAGTTGGGAAATTGATAATGCTTCGAGTGTTACATTATCATCAAATATGCAGTCTGATATTGATGTAACAGGAAAAAGCGAAATAGAGATTTCACCTAAAAGAACAGCTATTTTTTCTCTGAAAGCTAATAATGAACTGTTTTCCGTAAACAGTTCACATATAAAAATTGAGGTACAAAATATTCCGACGTTCAATCCGAGTATTATACCAAGACTGCCATCTGGAAAGGACTTGATACCAAGTTTTGAGTTGGATTTTAAAGAATTATCGGAAACAATTCTAAATGAATCTCAAATCGGATTTAAAACAGCAATGAAACCGACAAAAAGATTCAATATTCTAAACTCGTTACAAAAAATATTAAAATAAATGAGTACAAAAATTCAACAAAAACTTTGGAAGCTGGCAAATTATGATTCCTTTTTAATGGAATACTGTCCTGTCTTGCACAATAAAATAGCAGGAATAGGAATATTTTTCTTGTTTCAAATGATGATTGTTTTTGCTTCGGTTATTACGAGTTACAAAGTATTCATTTCGAGTTATTTAATATTGGGTTATGTCTTGGCCACATTGTCAACTTTCATTTTTTATAAATGGATGAAGTTTTTGAACGAAGTTCATCATACCAATCCAAAAATAGGAATATTCGTAACGCAATTTTTTATCAATTTAATTTTTGCATTGATCCTTGCTATTCCATTTTGCATATTCCTTTTTGAACATCAAATCCTATTTCAACTTTATTTGAAAACAGGGAAAATGGCACTTGGAAGCTTTGAACCATTATGGTTAATGCCTTTGGGTTTATATAAAAGTTGGTTTGTAGAAGCAGAAGGAAAAGTAATTTTATTTATCTGCATAGCCATATTGGTAATGATAGCATTTGTTTTTATTACACCCTATTTTTTAATCTTTAAAAACAGAAAATCTAATTACACTTTAGTTAAACGGAATTATGAGCAAAACTTCTACTAAAAAATATAAATATTCGAAAATTCAATATTTCTTTTGGCTATTGTCAGGAGCAGAAATCAGTATTTTAAAAGATTGCCCGACAGACTATAACAGACAAGCAGGAATAGGCTTTACAATTTTTATGACCACTTTATTAGCTTTCTTTTCTGGAAGCTACGCAGGTTATTATTTTGGAGAAAGTTATTTATCCGCTGTCATATTCGGAATTATCTGGGCTTCTTTAATTTTCAGTATCGACAGAAGTATGGTCGTTACATTAAAGAAAGACCCAACGAAAGAGAAACAGAATTTTTGGGCAGCTTTTTTATCAAGATGTGTTTTGGCGATTTTAATTGCGTTTATTATCTCTATTCCTTTGGAGTTGTTGATTTTTAAGGAAAATATTGATTTGCATATGGACAAATATAAATTGGATCAAGTGTATGCTATCCAGCAAGCTTCCAAGCGAAATGAGGCGATTGCTGAAAAAAAAGGTGTGTTAATTGGTGATAGTTTGTCTAAACTTGAAATAAATAATGAGTTAGCAGTTGGAGAACCGAAAAATGACCCGCAATATGATTTACTGAAAACAAATATTGCGAATAAACAAGCTGATTTAGATAGAAGACAAACAAATCTTAATACAGCCAAAAACAATGAGAATATTTCTAGATCTAAGGTGCCATCAGTGTATAATAATTTTACTGAATCATTTGAAATGGACAGAAGTTCTTCTCAATATAGAAGTTATCAAAGTGATGTAACAGCTCGAAGAAAAGCCCAGCAAGATTTCAATAGTTTCAATTGGGACGAATTAAATGAATTGATTGCTGAAAAACAAGATAGAATCGATAAATGGGCAGAGAAACTGAAAGCTGAAAGTGATAGGATAGATTCGGATATCAAGGATACAAAAGGAAAAATTAAAGAGGGGTTGGCAATTTCGGATTCAATAAGTGATGGTTTTGGAGATGAAATTGCTGGTAAGAAGGGATTCGTGCTACGGTTTATGGTTTTGGAAAATCTTGCGACTCCAAATAATCCAGAACTCCCGGAAGGGACAACAATTTTTATGTTATTATGGTTGATTAGAATACTTTTTTTTACGATTGAGATTTTACCAACTATTGCTAAAATAGCAACACCAATTGGTGCTTATGATAGAGCTATTTACAGTAAAGAAAAAGACTTAGAACTTGAATTACAGGAAAGAACATCTGAATATCTAAAGCAACAAAAAACACTTCGAGATATTGAATATGAAGCGGAGGAAGAACAGTTAAAAGAACGTACACAAATAGAGAATAATTTACATAAGGAATTATTGACTGAAATTGCTAACGTTCAAAATAAAGTTGCTCGACAAAAAATTGAAGAATTTAAAAATAAAAATAGTCCAATGTAAATATGGTTGGAGATATTGAGAATCATTTAGAATTGGACCAATATGACCAAATATTTCAAAAAATGTAATTGGAAAAAGTATTGGCTTTTTAGGGTTTCTATTTGGCATTACGGCAGAGGGTTTGAAATATTTGATCTTTGGCATTCAAAAAGATATCTATATCACTCAGATATTATTAATATGAATAACATAATTAATATAGTATTGGCAATTTTGTTTTTCCTCTGTTTAGCAGATATGCCTTATGGATATTATGCGTTTGTAAGGTCTGCAGGACTGATTGGATTTGCAATTTTGGCTTATCAAGCAAACCATCAGGGCAGACAAACAGAAATGATTATTTACGGTGGGCTTTCTTAATTGAATTTGCGTCATGAACGAATCATTTTCTTTAAGCCTCAATGACGCATCATTTGGAAATTTTGAATTAGCTTTCAAACAATTATATTTAAATGAACTACGACATCATAGGTGACATACACGGACATGCGGATGCCTTAGAGCAATTGCTGCAGAAAATGGGATATAGCCGAAAGGGTGGGGTGTATTCTCATCCGGAGGGCAGGCAGGTTTTGTTTGTTGGAGATTTCATAGATCGTGGTCCGAAGATTCGCGAGACTTTACACATTGTGAAAGACATGGTCGATGCCGGACATGCACAAGCGGTTATGGGGAATCACGAGTACAATGCGGTTTGTTTTCACACCCCGCATACAGAGACTAATTCTGGTTTTTTTAGAAAACATACTGTTCGAGAAATTGAGCAGCACCTGGAAACTTTGCGGCAGTTTAAGCATTACCCAGAAGAATGGGAAATATTTTTGGAGTGGTTTAGGCAACTGCCCATGTTTTTGGATTTGCCGGAATGCCGCGTTGTGCATGCCTACTGGAAAACTGAACACATAGAATGGTTGAGACGAAACTATCAAGGTCTGACTTCCGCATTTTTAACCCAATCCACCATCAAAGGATCCAAAGCATATTGCGCCGTTGAGGACACCCTCAAAGGCGCTGAACATACCTTGCCAGACGGTAAATTCTTTTTGGATAAAGATGGCAACAAACGCACAGAGTGCCGAGTGAAATGGTGGTCTACCAAACGTGAGCGATACGGAGAGGTATATATGGAATGTCCGTCAGAATTGCTTCACGAGCTTCTTCCGGCACATGTTGTCATAGATGATTATCAGGAGGAAGTGCCTGTTTTCTTTGGACATTATTGGTTGAAGGGTGAAGTGGAGAAGGAACACGAGAAGGCCATTTGTTTGGATTACAGTGTTGCGAAAGGAGGGAAGTTGGTAGCGGCGAGGATCGAAAATGGAGGATTTAGAATCGTGGGCTAATTGATATTTTAATTAACAAAAAGTTATTATGAAAAATGAATTTGTGTACCTTGAGTGGAAAGAATTATTTGGTGATAAGGGATTATCTAATTTCGACAGAGATTATGAAGAACAGAGAATCCGCGATGAAAATGAAAGGCTATATCGGATAAATGATCTATTAGAATTTCAAATGGACGGGAGTTTCAGTTTTCTTAAATACGTTAACTCAATAGAATGGTTAAAATATGAAGACGAAATAGATTTTTCAATTAATCCAAATAACCGTGATGTTCCAATAGAAAACAGAATGAAGGGGAATTCCCCTTATGAAGGTAAAAATAGAAATTGTAGTAATTGGAATAAGAGGTTTCCAATTCCAAAAAAATCCGAACTACAAGAATTTCTTAAAAAAATTGATTTCGAAAAACGACTAGATTACAACGATTTCATTGCATTTTATAAACCATTTCATTTAAACCAGAATTGGGGGATATACTTATATGTCGATAAAATAAGAAATCTCGCCAAGAGGAAATGGACTGATATAAAAACACATTATCCGCAATTGTCTGAAGATTACGTTTACGACCTTGTATACTACAAAACATATTTTCATGAGATATACCACCACAAGATAGAAATGCTCGCTACAAAATTGGAATTCTCTTTTAGAGCGCCTGTATACGGTGATAAGTTTTACAAATTTTACTGTGGAACTTGGGGTACTGATTTTTGTTTAGAAGAAGCATTCGCTAATGTGGATGGTGCAAAACGATGTGCTGAGTTAATGGAGAAAAAGTACGGTCACAAAGAAAGCTTCACAATTGACATCATTCAAAAATACCTATTGCGACATGCATCAAAAGGATATCGAGTGGCTTATGAAATTCTAAGCTTACCTAAAGCCGAAATCTCCAGGCTTGAAAATGAATTTGTAGAGATGTTGATCTCTTATTCCTATGAAGAGCTGCATGGAAATAGACCAATGGATATCCATGCCGAACTGTATGAAATGTTCACATACAAGTTGGATCCGAAAATCAATTTTAAGAATAAGGTTACTTTTTTGATGCCTTATTAATTTTAGTTGTGTTTGTTGCGGCATGAGCGTTTCAAATCAACATAGAACTCAACAAAGTATTTCGGCCTAATTATATAAAAGACAGAAAATAAGATGCAAACAAAATTTTTCACAAACAAAGAAGATAACTCACTTCTAAAAAGGTTCATTGGAGTTTTTGATAATTTGACAATAAGTGAGTTCGATGCTTTGGTCGGCTATTTCAGGTCATCAGGTTACTTCAGGTTGCGACCTTATTTGCAAAATGTACCCAAAATTAGAATTTTGGTGGGTATCAATGTCGATGAAATCATTTCTAAGTATCACGCCCAAGGTGTTTTATTTTCCAAAGATGCAGAGAAGACCAGAGAAGAATTTTTAAATGATTTACAAAGAGATATTCAAGAGTCTCCCTATGAAAGAGCTGTTGAAGATGGAATTCTTCAATTCATTCAAGATATTATCGATGAAAAACTTGAAATTAGAGCGCATCCTACAAAGAGGCTGCATGCTAAAATTTACATATTTAAACCTGAAAATTGGAATTCGTATAATGTTGGTGAGGTAATAACGGGATCCTCTAATTTAACAGAAGCTGGATTGGGTGCGGTTGATTCGACAAAGAATTATGAGTTCAATGTTTTATTGCGTGATTATGACGATGTGAAATTTGCAAGTGATGAATTCAATGAGCTGTGGGCCGAATCCATTTCTATTTTACCCGTTGATATTCAGGGAATACAATCAAAAACATATTTGCGATCTGATGTTACAGCACGTCAGATTTACTACAAATTTTTAATTGAATATTTCGGAAAATCCGTTGAATTTGATCCAAATTCTGTCTCAGACTTGCCACAAGGGTTTAAAAGATTGAATTATCAAGTCGATGCAGTAGAGCAAGGATATCGTTTGATGATGAAACACAATGGAGCCTTTCTAAGTGACGTTGTGGGCACAGGAAAAACCGTAGTGGCTACTTTAATAGCCAAGAAGTTTTTTTATCAAAATGGATTTCCGGATCATTTGTCTCGAACTTTAATAGTCATGCCGCCAGCATTAGAGGAGAACTGGAGAGATACCACCTCAAAATTCGGCCTTTCAAATGTAGATTTCATTACAAGTGGCTCTTTGCACAAAATTGGAAGTAAAATTGAAAAATATGATCTAGTTATTGTAGACGAGGCACACAAGTTTAGAAATAACACTTCTGAGTCATACGCCGAGCTTCAAAAAATATGCAAGGCGCCTGCAGGAAGGATATTAGATGATGAGTCGAGAACTCAAAAGAAAGTTCTTTTATTGTCAGCAACTCCACTTAATAACCGCCCAGATGATATTCGAAATCAAGTAATGCTTTTTCAAGATGGTAAGAGAACTTCATTGGATGTACCGAACTTGACAAGTTATTTCAATGATAAAATTAAAATATGGAAAGAAATTTCAAAGGATGATATCCAGGTAGCAAAACCCAAGATTGAAAAATTGTATTCCGATATAAGAGATAAAATAATAGCGCCTCTTACAATTAGGAGGACACGTACGGATTTAAAAGAGCATCCGATGTACAAAAAAGATTTGGATGACCAAGGGATTAAGTTCCCTGAGGTAAAACCACCGCACAAAGTTCTCTATGAATTAGATTTTGAGTTAGAAGAATTATATGATGAGACTCTTAAATTATTAAATGACAAAAAAAGTGGATTTACATTCAATCGTTACAGGGCTATTGGTTTTTTAAAACCCAATTTAAAGAAAAAATATAAGGCGGCAGATTTAGCTTCGGAACAATTGGCAAACATAATGCGAATCTTGTTGGCAAAAAGAATAGACTCTAGTTTCTATGCATTTACCAATACCTTGAAAAGATTTATGGATGCAACAGAAGCTATGATTAAAATGCGAGACAAAGATAAAATTTTCATTGCTCCTAGTCTTAAAGGTAAAGTCAGTGAGTATATAATGAATGATCAAGAGGATGAATTGGATGTTTTGATTACAGAATTGGAAAAAACAGATCCAACAATAACCGTTTGCACTGTTTCTGATTTTGAGGATGGTTTCTTCTCTGGCCTGGAGCATGATTTGAAAATACTCAAAGATTTATACACTCGTTGGTCCAGCGTAAAGACCGATCCCAAATTAGATAAATTTATCGGGAATTTGAAGAAGATTGTAAAAGAGAAATATAACGTTGAGGGGAAATTGGTAGTTTTTTCAGAGTCGAAAGAAACCACTTCTTATTTGATGAAGAAATTGAATGATGCTGGTTTTACGGGAATTATAGATGTAGATGCAAGTAATCGAAATCAGCGAATGCCAATCGTCCGTGCAAATTTCGATGCCAATGCTGAAGACTCAACGAAAAAGAATGACTACAATGTAATCATTACAACTGAAGTCCTGGCGGAAGGTGTTAACCTGCATCGTGCCAATGTAATTGTGAATTACGATACACCCTGGAACAGCACTCGGCTGATGCAACGAATCGGGCGAATAAATCGAATTGGTTCTGTTGCTGATGAGGTTCATATATTTAATTTCTATCCTACTTCTAAAGTAGAAGATCAAATTGAACTTAAAAAGAAAGCCATATTCAAATTACAGGCTTTCCACTCGGCTTTAGGTGAAGATTCTCAAATTTATTCATCGGAGGAAGAGGTAGATACTTTTGGGCTTTTTGAAACTCCTCCACCTGAAGAGAGAGATGAAACCTTGGCTTACCTCATGGAATTACGAAAATTCAAAGAGGAGTTTCCAGCAGAATATAGAGAAATAAAGAAAATGCCATTAAGAATGCGTGTGGCAGTAAATGATGATTCCTTGAGTTCATCTGCCTATTGTTATTTGAAGAATCAAGCTGGAAGTGCATTTTTGTTAGTTGATAACAATGAAATTGTTGAAGCTTCATTCGTTAAAATGGCTGGAACGCTAAAGTCAAACATTGATAAGCCATCAACCCTTCCATTGCCGAGTTATCATCACGATTTAATTTCTAAAGCAATAGCTGAGTTTGAAAGAAAGATGGCCGATTCTCCTATTGAAAAAATCACCATTGATACAAAGAAAGGCCCACAGGAAAAGCAAGCCATGTCTTTGCTTACAACATTTGTAAATGCCCAGTTCCTGGATCAGGAAGATATAGATTTAATTAGATTTGGTCAGCAATGTATTGCTGAACAAACGTTTGGTCCAATGCAAAGAGATTTGGCGCAATTAGCGCGAAATGTTAAAAAGACACCAGTTTCGCCTGAGACAACGGCTGAATCTGTACTGAAAATTTTGAAAAAATACCCAGTACATTCCGTAGTTTTAAACAAGGCTCATTCAGAGAAAAAAATAAAGAGCGCAAGTGAGTTAACGCCAAAGGTTATACTAAGTCAAACATATTAAGAAAATGAATAAAGAACAGCTACAAGCACTTCTTAACCAACGTTACAATGTCAAAAATTGGGAGAAAATTTACGGAAGTATATTCCCTAATGTTACCTTGTTTAGCTCTCCGAAAGAGATTCCTGTTACTGAGAATTGGGTAAAATCATTCAAGCAACGCGGTTTGGTTCGATTGCAAGGCAATCAGGATGTGGCTATTTTTGAGGTAGTCTTACAGGATGGAATAAGTGTACAATCGAAGCGAGTAGGCCTCAGAAACTTAGTAGCAAAGCTGATTGATGAGTATCAAAATCATGGTGTGTTAGCTGTTTTTGACAATGGTAGTCCTGAATACAGATTCACATTCGCAGCCAAGGAGACGAAAGTTACCAAAGAGGGAATAGAGAAAACAGAAACGGATTCTAAGCGTTATACCTACATTTTAGGGGAAACAGAAACATGCAAAACAGCCGCTGAACAATTTATTAAACTTTCAGAAAAAGGCTCTACAATCTCACTATCAGATTTGCGGGAAGCATTCTCTGTTGAAAAGCTATCCAAACAATTTTTCAATGAATATAAGGAACAGTATACTTATTTTGTTTCTTTTCTCGAATCACAACCCAAAATTCTAAAATCAGTTTTTGCCGATGACGAAAAGAAAATGCGGGACTTCGTTAAATTATTATTAGGCCGTTTAGTTTTTTTACAATTCGTTCAGAAAAAGAGATGGCTTGGTGTACCTTCAAAAAAGACTGACTGGTCATCGGGTGATGTGAAATTTTTACTGAACACATATAAGGCCTTCCCAAAAAAAGAAAAATACTATAGCGAGTTCTTAGAGGAGTTGTTTTTTGAATGCCTCAACAGCCCAAACAGAAAAAACGAACTTTTTTCGATTACAGGCACCAAAGTGCCATTTTTGAATGGTGGGCTTTTTGAGAATGACAACCCTAAAACTAAATCCATCAATTTTCCGACAAGTTATTTTGACGGTCTATTTGATTTTTTCGGCCGTTATAACTTTACAATAGATGAAAATGATCCAACTGAAAAAGAAGTAGGGATTGATCCCGAAATGTTAGGAAGCATATTTGAAAATCTACTCGAAGATAACAACGATAAAGGTGCATTTTATACCCCAAAGGAAATTGTGCACTACATGTGTCAGGAGAGTTTGATTGAGTATTTATGTACCAAAGTGAATAGTGAAAATGATGAAAAAGTAGCTACAGCAATAAGGAATTTGATTACTAAGAGGAAAATTGATGAAAATATTACTGGACTAATTAAACCCATTGCTATTGCGCTGAGGGAAGTGAAAATTTGCGATCCGGCCATTGGTTCAGGCGCCTTCCCCATGGGAATGTTGATGGAAATATTTCATTGTGTGTTTGAATTGTATAATGCTGATCCAAAAGCTGTAAGCAAAGAGTGGAACATGAATGGTTGGCAATCCAATATAGTGAAAAGCAACATTATACAAAACAGCATTTATGGTGTAGATATTGAAAAAGGTGCAGTTGATATTGCGCGCCTGCGGTTTTGGCTGAGCTTGGTAGTAGATGAGGAAGAGCCCAAAGCCTTACCCAATCTTGATTATAAAATTGTGGTTGGAAATAGTCTTGTGAGTAAACTTGGCGATGAAATCATTGATATAGATTGGGAAGTGAAGGTAACTACTGAGGCGACTAAAAAGCTGCAGCAGGAAATACAAAATAACCTCAATAAATTATTTAAAACACAAAAGGTATTTTTCGACTTTAATGGCAAAAAGGAAAACTTAAAGGAAGAAATCAGAAATCTTAAAATTGATGTACTCATAAGCCAATTGCAACTCGACAAATACAAATATGACGATAGTAGCGCACAGATAGGGAGCTTATTTGAGTTGACTGCAAAAGAGAGAAACATAGAGCAAGAACGAAAACAAAAACTTTTAGGGTTTGAAAAAACTATTCGGGAACTGCAGAATTTAAAGCTTAACGGAGATAAAACTCTTAATTTTTTTGACTGGAAATTGGACTTCCCAGAAGTGCTAAACGAACAGATAAATTCTAATGCTGGCTTTGATATTGTAATTGGGAATCCTCCTTATGTGAACATTGCAAATTTAAAGGACGATGTTTATCGTGAATATTTAAAAGCAGAATATAAAGTATCTAAGAACAAAACCGATTTGTATGCATTCTTTTTAGAAAAGGGAAGGAATTTATTAAAAGAAAAGGCCACGCTAACTTTTATTATTCCTAATAGTTGGTTGGGGACTGAAAGCTTCTCTCTTTTAAGGAAAATGTTTATTGAAGAAACAAAACTTAATTATGTAGTTAAATGTCCATCAGATGTTTTTGATGCTGCAGTTACAACAGTAATTATATCATTCAATAATGATTTAGTTATTGAAAATGAAATTAGGTTGTATGAACTAAGAAACAAAGAATTTACAAGCACTGGTAAAACAAATTATGAAACTATCAGAAAAAAAGTATCATATGGTTTTTCATTTAATGAAGAAGTAAAAATAGAAAAATGCGATGATAAACTTGGTGATATAGCTCTGTTTTCATTGGGGATAAAAACAAGCAATGACAAAAGATTTATTTTTGATGCGAAAAAGAACAAAGATTGTTTTGAACTACTACGGGGTAAGGATTTCAATAGGTATTCGTGCACTTATAATGATAAATGGATTTGGTATAGACCCGATTTAATGATGGAAAAGAACGGTGCAGGTCCTAGGAAAAAGGAAATATTTACTGTACCAGAGAAAATATTAATTAAAGATATCGCAGTTGATATTCAAGCAACAATTGATAGAGAACAATATTTTACCAACGATACCATAAACATTATTTACTCTTTAAAAAACTATTCAATAGAATATGTAACTGCTATACTAAACTCGAAATTGATTAATAAATGGTTTAAAAATAATTTTGAAGCGGGTCTTCATATTAAAATAAACCAATTAAGCCATATACCGTTAGTTCAAATAAATAAAGCGACTAACAAAAAAATTGCCTCATTGGTAAATTCTATTTTAAATCAAAAAGTCAAAGACAAAGTCACTACTGCATTAGAGCAAGAAATCGACAACTTAGTTTACAAACTTTACGAACTCACTTATGAAGAAGTAAAAGAAATAGATCCTGAATTTGAATTAAGCAAAGAAGAGTATGAAAAAATTGAATTGGAGTAGCACTGGTTGTAACAGCGTGTTTCCGGTGCTTTGTGGGAAAGGGTAGAGCTTTTGTTGTTGCTTCAAAAGGAGTTGTTACCCTTAATTGGCGAAGAAATAAGCAAAGAAGAAATTATGCTCGACCTGAGTATGACTGCAACTGAAGATGATCTGGGTACTCTTGAGTCGTTCAGCTTGACTTGCTATCATTCTGAAACTTCGAAGATCATTGATTTAACTAAGAATAGAATTATAAAGGAATTAATTAAAGAATTTGTTTATAATGGGCGAATACGAAATGCTACATGGCTTCAGCGCCTTCTTACAGTTTTTCTGTTGAGATAAGTGAATCAAGAGTATGGGGTTTTTATAAAAATTATTCAGGTAAATTTGAAATCAAATTAGTTAAGTTATTTAAATTTAGGAATTCTTAAAAAGCAAACGTTTACTATTAAATACATGAAATAGTATGAAAAAGAAAATCAAGAGCACACTAGAATTACTAAAGTACGTAGTTAAGGAAAACGGTGGCTTGCCATTAAGATTTGATGCAACATCTTATGGATTAGACTTCAATAGTTACCTTCCTTCAGAGGTTGAGGAAAATCTTGAAGATATAATTCGGAAATTTGATTCGGATTTTCATTCAGATTATGGCTTAGAAGTTGGAAGTAGTCGAAATTACCGGTTTGAGTTTGTTGACGGGACTTTAACAGGTTTCATTGATTATGAATGGGATTATAGTTATCTCGGCACCAAATCAAGTGATGACAATTTGGAAGATTTATTAGTTACGGAGATTGAGAAACATTTAAGCCGAGAAATGGGTATATCGCACGATGAATTTCAAGCGGATTACTATTTCATTATTAAGTATTCGACTGATGGACATGTTAAGGAGGATTCATTTGTTTTATTCGTTGGAAAAGATGAGGATGAAAATTTGATGAGTGCTGATACTATAACTACGCTAAAGAAATTAATCCATGATGTTTCATTCCGGTTTGGCGCGAATACAAATGAACGTTATTGTCAATTTGATTATTATTTAACAATTGATAATTCAAGAATAACAGAGAGATGGCAAGAGGAATTTGACTGCGCGGAGTTTTTTTCTGATAAAAAGTCTTATGTAATTGAGTTGTAATAGTTTATTATTGTCATAAGTGGATATTATGACCCAAGCAACTTACATCGGTAAAATCGATGAAAATCTTTATGGTGTGCCCTTGTGTTATCAACACTGCGATACATTTAAAGTGAATCAGTTTGTATTGTACCTCATCCAGAACAAAGAGGAATTAGCTAGCCTATTCGTTTCGGATGTTTCCAAGGAATTCGCAGAATTGTTTCTAGAAACTTTAAATGATCTTGATGAATTTGAGGTCATGTCATACCACAATGTACAATTGCTAGATACTTCTTCCTTTGATTTTGAAAATTTGAAGTTGGAAATTTACAATGCTGGAGTTGGTTTGATTAATGATGAGTTTGAACTATTTTTTAGATGCCCTTTTGAAATTGATTTGCGCCATCAAAGTGAGCTTATCGATATGAATCGCATTGAGAATTATCAAGGTCAAATTGTTTCAATTTCTTTCGCGCAAGATTTTCCTTTGCTATTTGAAACAACCACTCAAAGAGAGAGTAATCAAGTATATTTCAAACAATTACTTGAACCCTTATTTGAAGTTCTTGGTTTATCAATGCGATCAAGTCTTAAAGAGATCGAAGCGCGTTTCGGAATAAGTAATTAACATTTGAGTTTGTCTCATTCTGCGTTTCTATTTTTATTTCATGGACACAGTTAAAATCGGAAATCAAATTTGGCAAACGAAGAATCTCTCGGTAGACAAATTTGCTAATGGAGATGAGATATTCCACGCTCAGACATCGGAGGATTGGGAGATGGTGAGTGAGAAAAAAATGCCAGCTTGGTGCTACTACGATGATGAAGAAGAGAATGGAGTTTCTTATGGTAGATTATATAATTGGTATGCCGTTACTGATCCAAGAGGTCTAGCGCCGACTGGTTATAAGATTCCTACAGAACATGATTGGAAAGAACTTATAGACGCATTAGGAGGTGATATGAAGGCCGGCCAGCTTTTCAAAGGCGATGATCTTTATTGGAACTTTGATGATGAAGATGCAACAGGCTTTTTAGCGCTGCCTGGAGGAGTATGCAATGAAGGTTCATGTTTTGACAAAGGCGAGTGGGGGTGTTGGTGGTCTTCTTCTGAATCCGATAAAAGCGAAGCACACGCGTTTCATTTATCAGACAGTTTTGAAGAAGCGGTTATTGGCTGCGATGATAGGAACTGGGCGTTGTCTGTAAGATGTTTGGCAATATGAAAACTAAAAAAGTGAAATTTGGAAAAATAGATAAGTTCAAAGAACTTATTCAATTGACAGGATTGGTTTCATACTCTGTTGATTCGGACGATGGCCGGGGCATGCTAATAGATCCAGTATGTGTTAAAAAACATAACCTTAATTCAGAACTACATGATTTCTTGTATGATTTTCATTGGGATAGCTTTTATGCTGCAGAAGGTTCGGCTGAATTACAAATAGTAAAGAATGATATTCATATAATTTGGAGGGAGAGTCGAGATTTGCTTTTGGAAGACATTCGAAAGGATTTCAATGAGATGATATGTTCTTTGTTTTCATTGCCCAGCGAATCTACTATTGATACCATGTTTAAATTGGATTTTAACATAGAGGGGGTTTTTAGAAAGGAGATAACAATAGAGACTTTTGTATTTGTTTTAAGTATTAACCCAACTGAAGTTCTCGATTTTGGCTTTTCAGACAAAGAATTGAAAAAAGTTAAGGCAGGCTTATTATTCAAGAATGCCAATCAAATTCAAGAAAAGTTTGAAATGCATTTAAAGAAATTGTTAAAGAATTATCGTGCGAGTAATTGTACTTTCTCGTTGTCTGGTGACGAGTGTTTTTTGAACTCATTTTATACCTCGGAAATTGAGAAACGAAAAATTGTTTTAATTGATCAATAAAGAAATCGAATTAACAGCATGATTAATCAGAGGGATTTTAAGAGCATACTTCAATTCAATTTTAATGAAAACATGGGAAGTCTTGTTGTTGGACTTACAGAAGTATCTTCCGAAAATGAGAAGTATCTCGAATTGATTGAAATGACTTTACACAATTATATTTCAAATCGCGAATGGGATATTTCGTTTAACGGAAGGGGAAAGTTATATATCGGTGATCAAGAAGAGGGATTCATTGAAGTAGAATTACGAAATAAGGTTTTTCCTCATTCGGAATTTGGAGATTCAGTTACGAATGAGTTGTTTCGCTTCGAAGTAAAAAGGCTTTTAGTAGAGTGTTTTCATAATCTTATTAATGAAAATTCTGATGATTTAGAACTTACGGATGATTTTATTGAAAATTTCGAAGTGCTATTTAATCTTCAGTTAAAAACAATTGACGGGATTGTTCTGCCAAAGGATGTCAAATTGGATTGTTTGAAAAATGATGTGCAAATTACAAGCGAGCAGTCGATTCAAATAGCCGAAAGAATTTATAGCGCTGTTAAATCAGATGCCACGGGAGCGATTTTTCTGACATTGGGCGGTGATAATACAGAGATAGAATTTCAAGGTTTAAGTGGCGAAGTTGAGGTTTTTGAGTATTCAGTTAGCCCAATTACTATTGAAATTAGATAATACCTTTATATTGAATGAATAAAAAAGAAGCACATCCCGAGGCATTAGAGCTTTTGAAGTCTGACATTTATTGGAATTCTTCAGAAGCGACATTACCGTTTTTCAACGAGGATGCTTTCGAGGTTTTGGAAAGTATTTCAAAATGGAACACTAACGATGAAATTTACTTGGAACTTTTGAATTACCTCGAAAAAAAGGTCATGGGGTTTTCGACTATTTAACATTAGATAAAAGTCAGGTAGAGGAATACAATTACGAACAAAATGACAATCATTATTTTGCCACATTTGATAACTTTATGGCTTTTAAAGATGAGATGTATGAGGAGTTTGGATTCCCGGTGGAGCAAGAAGCATTATTCGATATGGAGTTTGAGAGGGGCGCAGCAGATGCTGCTTCCATTCATATAGATCAGACTATAATCGCAGTAGTTTTTGCTTCGTTAATCAAGAACGGAGAATTATCTCAAGAACTTTTTCAACTGGGTAAGGCAGCGATAGAAAGAGAGTTGATGGAATTTTCTCTTTTGAAGTTTTCTGAAGAAGAGCGATTAAATAGAGTAAAGGAATTGAAAATTTTATCTGAAGATTTGCATTTTACATGAATTTCAAACAACCAGTTATGATCATAGAGAATATTAGTACAGAAAATTTTGATATTAGTTTGAAAGTAATTATCGTGAATTCTGAAATCGACGAAAATATTGAAGATGAAATTGATGAAACTGAACTGAAGGAAGTCAGTAAAATGAATTTAATTGATTCACTTCCCGATGAGAAGATTCATTTAGGAACCTTGGAATATGAGGTTGATAATTGGGGTAATTATGAATATGCTGATGAGTATTTTATCATGCCTTTATTGGATGAGGATTATAATTGGGCTTTTTTTCGTTTGTACTGGGATGATAATTGGTGCAAATGGGAAATATGCCCTGAAGCAAGGTGTAAAGCGCTTTCAGGGGACTATAGGTTAGTAGCCAGGTCAATATTACCGGTTGTTTGGAATTCGAGAGGTATTGATATCGATGATGAAGATTATTTGGAATACAGAGATTTTCTAAATGCTTTATAGGTTATTCTATTTCGATTGTAATGATTTCAAAAATATAATGGGGTAGATAATGTTAATACCTGTGACAGTAATCTCAAACAGTTGAGAAATAGAATATGAATATAGAAGACTTGAGAAATTTCAAACCGACCGGTTTCCTTGGTAGTTCGAACACCAAGGAAATCAGAAGGCCATTTTTTGATGTAGGGGAGCATCTGCCTAAAGCTCAGAGAGGTTTTCAAGAAATTGTGAGAATCTCATTGAGGTCATCTACAGGCTCAGACATCGGAAGATTGGGAAATGGCCAATGCCAAAAAAATGGCAGCCTGGTGCTACTATGATGGTGATGAAGATAATGGAACTAATTACGTTAGATTATATAATTGGTATGCCGTAATTGATCCAAGAAGACTGGCGCCTGTCGGATTTAAATCCCCTCCAAAACGGATTGGGACACTTTAATAGATTTCTTTGGTGGCTCAATAAAGGCAGGAGCTATTCTAAAAGGAGATAATCAAATTTGGAATAAAAGGTACGAAGACAAATCCGGATTTCTGGCTTTACCTGGTGGTACCTGCAATGTAGGAATTTGTTCTGACATTAATGAGTGGGACTGCTGGTGGTCCAACACTGAATACAATGAGCATGAAGCCTATTCTTTTCATTTATCCAATCAGTTTGAAGAAGCTGCTTTTGGAATTGATGACAAAAATTGGGCAATATCAGTAAGGTGTTTGGCAATATGAAACTTAAAAAATGAAGTTTTTAGAATCTATACTTGTTGATTAATTGTTACAAAAGACTATTCAAGCATAAAGCAATAGTTAATACTTAAAGTGATTAAATTCGGTAATAAGAATTATTAATTTCACGCATCATTATGGCAGATAGAATTTCACTTTCAAAAGATTGGTACAAGCGAGGGGAGCAATTGCTTGAAGAATACGAACTTAAGGAAGAGCCTAGAGTACTTTTTGAATCATATATATATCTTTGGATAGCTTTGACAGTCGCTGCCAAGGAATACTGTGCCTGCGATGGAAAAAGTTTCAAAAATTTTAATGGCGAAAGATCTACGGATAAAGAGGAAATCCTTCATTGGGCTCTGCAATTTCAAGGAAATATAATCAAAATGCTAAAAGAGAACATTGACCTTGTGCTTGATTTGTGCGAAAGAAAGGGGGTTATGTCGGGGCAACCAATTATGGATACTGAGAGTGAAGAGACAGTGAATTATCATGAGCAATTTATTAGATATTGGGAGAGTAACACTGAAAATTCAAATAGAAAGCAAATTGTAAAGACATTTATCTTGATTTTAAATCGTGTCCGAAATAATTTGTTTCATGGAGCTAAATCATTTAGAATAGAGAGTGATATTGAAATATTAGAAATGACCACCCCATTGCTGAAAGAAATTACCCAACTTTGTGTCCATACATTCTAATGAAAAATATTGCTGAACTAAAATCAATCGTCGAACAAGGGAAATTCCCATTCGAACACAAGCATTTTGCGGGAACTGGATTGATAATAACCAACGATCCGAAATACACGGGCTCTAGGGAGGATGTTGTTATCTTCACCCAGCATGCAGGCGCATTAAGTTGGCTCGTTTTCGAGTTGAAAACAATCTATACCAACAAACTCGATTACATGAATAAGTATGCCTTCTATCCATTGATTGGTGATATTATCAAAGAAACATTTTCAAATGAGGGTGAGCTCATAAATTCAATGGTTAAGGTCATTGATGAGATTGAGAAGAGGTGGGAGTGAAATAGTTTTCGATTTGTAAATACATTACAATTGTCATTTTTTATTTACTTCAAAATTTAACATTATGAGCAGTAAAGAAGAGCAACGGTTCAGAGGCATGCAAATGAATAGAATTGCCTTGAGTCAAAATGTATTGGGCCTAGCGTTAAGAGTTGGGAAGGGGTTTGAGGGGACAGATCAAGGTGAAGAGCCTTATAGGGTAATAGAAAATATTCCCATTTTTCATATTAATTGTAATGTTTTTGAAAGGGAATTTGACACCATTAATAGAAAGACAATGCAGAAATTCGGCGAGTTCTATCATCCTTATCTGATGATGGGAATGCCCGATAGTCCAGGTGTAATAAAAGTTTATGTAGACTATCGATATAAAGACATCTATGTGCTTTTAGTCAGTGCACAGTTAGACGAGTGGAGCTCTGGCCCTTCCTTTCCCGCTTGGTCAATTGCAACATGGTCACCCAAGGTAAAAGGCGATAACAAGATGAAAGCCGGCGCTCGAATGTTTCACGCTGTGATACTGTCCATGGACGGTGTAGAAGCAGACCAATGGACCACCGAAGATTTCGACGCAACCTGGGAATCTGAATGGTCGCCCTCCGAGAGATGCTTGGAGGTTATGCGGAAGGTTAGGGGGTGAGGTAAACACGAAAAATAAATAATATTTTAACAATTGTAAAAGAATAGTATCTTTAAAATCATGAAAACATTTAATGCCTATCCAAAAGAAGACCCAGGAGACAATGGGTTGAATAATGCGTCAATATTAACATTTTCCAAAGATGTTATTGATGCGCTCATTAAAGAATTAGCGCAGAATTCAATTGATGCAAAGAATTTAAATGCGACGAAGGTTAAGGTAAAAGTGAACTTGTTTGAAATAGATAAAACCGCAATTGAAGGGTTTGATGGATTGCAAGAAATATTCAATAATATGATTGATTATTGGTCAGCTAAGAATCAAACTGATTTTGTAAAGTTTTTTCAAAGCGCTTTAGATTTAACGCAAAAAAACAAAATCAACGTTTTTGCTTTCGAAGATTTTAATACCTACGGCCTAGAGGGTGATGATAACTCAGGGTCTTTTAAAAATCTCATCTTCGATGAAGGTGTGTCAGACAATAAACCTGACAACGCTTTAGGTGGCTTCGGAATTGGTAAAAATTCGTTTTTCGCGCTTACTAATTTGCAAACTGTTTTTTATTCGTCTAAAAATGAAAAAGAAGGTTTCAAATTTTTTGGAGTTTCTAAGCTTGCAGAATATGTTGGTTCTAATGGCCAAAGAAGAAATAGTAGGATTTATTATGGGGATTGGAATTCAGGAAAAGCCAAGGCAGTTATTGACCCCAAGCTAATTCCCGACACATTTAAGAGGGGGGAAAATGGTTTAAGCTCTTTTGCCCTCGGTGTAGAACACAATCCCGATTGGAAGAATCTTGTAGTGAAAGCTTTTATCAAGAATTATTGGTTTCTTTTTGAAAAGAATGAAATAGAGGCAGAAATAGGTGATATAATTTTAAATAAAGACAATTATTGGGATCATGCTAACGATGTTTTTGATGCTGATGACGCAATCTTAGCGTTTATTGAAACATATAAAAAGCCGCAATATAATGAGGAGTATGATATTCATGAAATAGGTAAAATAAGAATCCTTCTTTCCGAGGAGCCCGCGGGCAGCAGTATTACTTATCCAGATAAGATTGTATTTTTTAGAAATGGTATGATGATTAAAGAATATGATTTAGGAAAGGTCAGAAATCTTCCGAATAACATTGCGGGGATTATATATTGTGACAATTCTGATGGAAACAAAATACTGAGTATGATGGAGCCTCCAGCTCATGATGATTTTCAATCTTTTTATCTTCCAAAAAAACATCCAAATCTTAAAGAGGAGGACGGTAGAAAAATAATACGGCAAATTGAAAATGCTAAAACAGAATCAGTAAAAAAGATTAAGTTAATGTATAGCCAACCAACGAAGCAAGTGGCGTTTGTAGACGAATTATTATCGGGCTTATCAGTCTCTACCGGTGCAGGAAATTCTGTTGGTACTAATACTTCCACCAAGGATGAGACCTTTTATATTGGAAAAAAAGAAGGTGAAAAAACTATTAGCATCAGCTCAAACTCACCGAATATTGTCTTTACGGACAGCGATGATCCGACAGATAAGCCTGGACCTGCTATATCGGACAATCCAGACTTTAAGCCTAAAGGGCCTAAGCCCCCGAGAGAAAAGAGAAAGATTAGACCTAAAAAATCCAATGCTATTGAAAGGGCCAAAGTGTATTTTTCACATGAAGACAGTGGGTTTAATTATTACAACTTAATAATTCAGACTGCAAGTAATATTGATGATGGAAGTATTAAACTGACTCAGCATGGCGACAGCCCGTCAAAGGCATTGACAACCGACCTGATTCAGGTTTCAAATGGCAGTTCATCCTTTAAGTTTCTAAACCATGGTACACATTATGAAATTTTCGGATTGACATTAAAGGCAGGGTTAAACAACGTTTTTCAATTAAAATTCAAAGAAAATTTCAAGTCAGCTTTCAAAATATTAAATTAATATGAAAAGTTCCAACGTCTCTTGGCCACATCCCGTCCTCGGTAATTCAGATGACATTGAGGGGGCATGTAGTGTCAACATTTCGTGTAAGATTGAAAACAATGTTTTGCACTTCAAGTCAGAGAGCATAACAATTTCAAATGATTACTTTGAAAAATTAGTTAAGGACAAACACGCATCAGTTGTATTTAAGCTGTCCTCCAATTCTACGCTTTTCATGCGTCAGTTTGAGGATGTGTTAGATGTTCAAATAGAATGTTCGTTAGTTTCAAAAAAAATTGATATCGACATATTTATTATTGCAAAAACAGATATTAATAAATTTTCCGATTCATCATTTCACCCTGATACACGGCTAGGCGAAAATAAGGGGGTTTTTAGTATTGAAACAGGCACAGTTATAGGTGATGCTGGACGTGTAACAATTAATCTAGATGATGAATACAGGAAAGGAATTTCGGGTATTATTGAATTCGAAGAACTCTCCGAAGATTTGCCTATCAGCATTGACGTAGATGGTACTAAAATCCTTATTAAATATCCGAATGATTCAAGCACCCAAAATATTGTAACGACTTTTACAAGTGGTAAAAAGCAATTTGTCAACGTCTTTTTGAACTTATTTATTATACCGGCTTTTACAGAAGCATTCAACGCCCTTATAGATGCCCAAAGTGAAGGCAAGTATGATGAACTTGTTGAGAAATGGGATTGGGCAAGATTTATTGATGAGAATACCTCCGAGAAAATTACTACTTCTGACAATTCTTTGGAAAGAGCACAAATATTTCTTCAAGAAGTTATAGAGAAGAGCACTGGACAAGTAGAACCGATCCCGATATACAAAGCATTTAACGAAATATTCAAGTGATGAAAAAAATATATAAACTAACTACAGAATCCGTTTCCAAATTGAGGGCCGCTATTTACAGTGTTGATTTTGAAACGAATTTCAAAGAAACTTTTTTAAGCGGACCGAATAACGGTTTTTCGGAAAACGACTTGGAAAAAGTGGACGGTTTTTATGAAATTCCAGATATTTCATTAAAAATTGATAAAACAGGTAAATTTGATTTTGAAAATTCAAAATTGCTTTTTGAATCCTTGAGATTTTTAACTCCGGAGGCGGCTGATGATCAGAGGTTGTGGGTTTACTTATCTAATTGTTATTTTTACGAATATACCGTAGCACGCTGGCTCACGACTAAATCGTCAAAGGAGGTTTTTGCTCGCAGGCTCCTTTATGAGGGAAACGGCAGAGGAGTAAGGACTAGAAATTCGATTTCCCGACTTTGGTGGACAGCTTATTTAACGCTAGAAACTTCAAATGGGACCGATGATTGGAGTTTGACAAAAGCTATTTTTGAAAAGCAAGATTTACAAGTTGGCTTGTTAGAGAGAAATATGGGCTCTTATCCAAATATCTTGAAAGGTTTCTTGAAGTTTTATATTGAGAAAAAGGCTGATTTTAATAGTATAATCATTCAACAAATACTCAAAGAGTTAAATAACATTGGCGGAGTTTATAACTTACCTTCCTTTGATGATATTAAAGTTCGGGAGTTATTAGAAACCTTATTCGATAAGCATAAGAATGCAAAATAAGAAGAGAAGTAATATGGTTTACTACACCTCACCCAATTCCACACTTCAACAACAACTGATTCAACTATCAGAAGGCTTGGATTGCGATGAATTGCTTATTGTTTCCGGTTATGTCGGCCCAGGACCACTAATGAACTTAACCCTAGTAGACGGGATAAAACTGAATGTGATTTTTGGGTTGGCTACAGAAAGCGTATCGAAACAATTACACGAAGAATTACTTAGGATTGAAAACGAAAACAAGAGAATAAAAATCTATTACAGCAATGTGCCAAGTCATGTAAAGATTTACATGTGGAGGAAGAAGGGTGTTCCTGTATATTGCGTAAATGGATCGGCGAATTTCACTTCGAATGGACTTTTAAAACCATTTCGAGAAATATTGGCATTGGTTCCTGCCTCTCAGTTTAAGAGTATAATGTCTTACATTAAACTCATTCAAGATAAGTCTTTTTCACTGAGAGAATTTGTTCCGAAATTGAAAATCTCTAATTCAGATGATGAAGAAATTAGGGTGCAGTCTGCAGATGGATTTTTTATTTCCGGTTCGTTGTATGCGGAAAAATCAAAAATCAATTGGGGGCATGGTGGGGCTCATAATCATAAGCGTGATGCCTATATCCCAATAAGTGTTAAGGATATCAAAGGGCATCCGCATTTATTTCCCGTCAAAACAGAGAACAAAGGTTTAAGGAATGCTGATAATGATCCGATAGATATGATTTGGGATGATGGTACTGTTATGGTTGGCATACTTGAAGGGACACAAAAGGTAAATGGAGAACGCTGTCCTAATAAAATTGGATCATTCAAAGACAAGAAGATACTAGGAGACTATCTGCGATTGAGAATGGGTATTGAACCTGGAAAATTTGTGACTGAATTGGATTTTATCAATTATGGTAGGAACAATATCGGAATAAAAAAAATTGGTGATTCAACCTACCTAATGGATTTCAGCAGGCCGTCCATTGCTCGGCCATAGCCTTTGCAATTCCGGGGAAAGTTTTACTTCTTAATGTTCTACGCTCTTCTGCTGATCTTGCTTTTACAAATGCATCAGAATACCATTTAGGTTGACTCTTTCCACTTTTGAATTCAACTCTTTCACCTTTACCAACAAGCAGAGTTGGTTGAAGCAAAGGCAAGCCCTTTAACCAAAGGCAGGTAGTCTTAGTAGCCTCATCACCGAACATGTATGGTTGAATGACTTGGTCTGGTTTTCGATATTGCGTACTGACTACTCCAATAGGATTTTCAACTGCAATTTTTTCAATTGGAGCTTCTAGCAGCATTTTGAAAAACTCAAGAGCCTCCATTTGATCTTTTTTGCGATTCGGATATTTTGGGTGTGGTCTTCTTTCAGTCAATGGTAAATGAGCATCTTCAGGATGATAAAACCAACGAGCACCACTAACTGCCAAATATGTGCAGGGGGGGTGAGCAATCATTAAATCCCATTTTTTCTTGCTAAGGGCTTTCTTTCCGTTTTGCAGTATTCCTCCGTTGTTGGCAATGATTTCAAAAACATCGCAGTTGAAATGCCATTCAGGATGACCACCACTGCAAGGCAACAAATCACAGCTATAGGCGTCGTGGCCTAATTTACGCAGCTCAATAGTTACTGCCTGACTCTCTTCACAAGCCACAAGCACTCTTAATTTTTTATTTTTCTTTCCTTTAATACTCATTGCATTCTCACGATTTCATTTCAAGATAATTTGCGATACCTGCTGCAACTGCTTTTGCAAGTTTTACTGGAACTGCGTTACCTATCATTTTATACTGATAAGCGTTACTTCCAAGAAATGTAAAATCATCAGGGAATGATTGCAGGGCAGCAGCTTCTCGAACACTTATTGATCTTGCTTGGTTTTCATCTGGATGAATAAACATTAATCCGTCCTTGTATAAATGGGCCACAATTGTAGGCGAGGGCTTGTCCCACTCAAGGTTGCGGTATTTGGCATGGTTCGATTTTTTGTTCAGTCGAACATTATAGAAATTAATCTTTTCAAATGAACTCTTACTGTTCATTTTTTGAATAATCCATTCACGAAAAGCTCGAACATCCCGCGGGTTGTGGTATCGCGCCTCGTGGTGTAAAACTGATTTTCCTGAACCTTCGTGCGAAACATTTTTGCCTTCACGTTTTTCGGGATTAACTAAAGGGTAAAGCGCAGGCAACTTGTCAATAGCATCCTTAACTGTTGCAATACTTTTTGGGTTTGCTAGTTTTAGAATTTCAGAATAAACCAAATCAAGATTAAATTTTTGTTCCTTCTGAACACCAACAAGAATGACGCGTTTTCTCTTTTGAGGAACCCCGAAATGTGATGCATCTAGAACCACATTCTTTAATTCATCAGGTTGTTTGATTTCGTATCCAATTTCTTCAAAAGCATGGAAAATCCTTTCTGTAACAGGAATACCTCCGGGCTCCGCGCTTAGCATTCCGGGTACGTTTTCAAAAACAAACATTTTTGGTTCAAAGGCATTTACCACTTTTACGAAACTCTCAAAGAGATAATTCCGGTAGTCATCCTTCATTGAATTTTTATCCTGGGCTCTCCCTGCTATAGAATATGCTTGACAAGGTGGCCCACCAATGATTAGGTCAACTTTTTCTTTTCCAAGAATTCCTTTTATGCCTTTTGAAGCCAAAATCGGGTGGTTCGTGGCACCGTATTGTTGAATAGTTGCTTCCGACCAAGAACCATTTATTAGTTCTTTTGTTTTTTGAATATCGAAATGAACCACTCTTTTTTCAGCATCCTCTTTTGTATGTTCCCATTTCTTTTCTAATCTGTTTCTAAGGGTATTCACCATAGGAAGTTCCCACTCAACATGGGCTAAACCATGAAATTTACCAGAAGCCAAGAAGCCCTCTGATAGTCCTCCGCAGCCCGCGAACAAGTCTATGAATGTGTAATTTTTTTTCATCTCTTACAGTTGTAAATTTACTTTCTGAGCCGATAGATTCTGTTCAGTCTTTCGATCAGTTTTGAACAAAATAAATTCTTAGGATTGTAGTCTATTTACAAACAAGAACAAATCCCCCATACCCCGGATAGAAGTGGAAAGCCTTTGAGCGAAGCGAAAAGCTTGGAACGGATAGCCGGAAAAGGTCCAAAATTGTCTTCGACGAATGCCCTACGGACGAATGCTGCGCGAAAGTGATTCGAACTTCACTATTTTTTGAGCATAGCTAAAGGTGTCAAATGTCTTTTGGTATAAAAAAAACAAGCTTGTAGAAATTTCATTCAGTGTAAGCTCATTTGAAAATTTGCAGAAAGAAATAATTACAAAATCAAAAAGCCAGGAAAAAAATCTCAGTTCTTTTTTTAATGATTGTGTCCTTCGCAATGATCTCTGTTGGACAAGTGAATTCCAGAAGTACATATGTTCAAGGCCATTTCAAAAGCAATGGTACTTATGTTGAAGGTTATTACCGAACGTCCCCGAATAATACCATTAATGATAATTATTCGACTTATCTCAATTACAACCCCTATACTGGAAAGCAAGGTGCAATTCAGCCAAGCTACAGTTACCCGACTTATTGAATGCCTACTTACACATATCCGTCATATTCCTTACCAACATACAATTCAGATTCGTATTACACACCATCACAGAATTATTATTACTGGCGTTAAGAAAATTAGACAGATAAACATAGGTGCGTAGTGAGGAATATGGGATTGAAATAATTTCTTCAATAGTCCCATATTCCTTCTCGCTTTGATTGGTATAATTACTTGTGAAGGTGCACAAGGGTGATTAACAGGTAAGTGAAGGGGAGATATGGGGATAATTTCTTTCTCATTCCACGGCGGATTCTGTTTCACGAAATTTAAAAATTCTCATCATGTATCAAATAACCAAAGTGCAAGGAAAATTCCAATTACAGCGCCTATATTTCCCCAAATGGTGTCGGGATTAGGGTTGTCATGGTCTTGTGTGGGATCTAAAAAATAATTCAGAATTCCACCCAGTATACCCTTTCCAATATAATAACCTACAATAGTTATTAGAATGGTTTTTATCATCTTCTAGCTCTTGATTCGTAATATGCATCCTCGCACAGTTCACAGGCTTCGTCGTAATTGTATCCTTCTTTGTCTATATAGTGTCTTCTGCATTTATCTTCGGCACTTTCGCAAGATGATAGTGAGAGAAGGGTTGTAGTAAGCATAAATGTGAAAATGTACTTCATGATTTTTTATTTTTCGATTCTTTTGTTAATCCTTTTTTTTAGATGTGAAAACAGAAATAAGCAAGCCAGCTCCGACAATAACATCTACCACATTCCAAACTTCTCTCCCAAGAGCAATTTTAAAGAATGGTTGAAACAACAAAGCTAGGGCACCATAGATGAACACCTCGGTCTGATTATCATCGCTCGAGGCGGCAATGGCCAAAATGCCAAAACCAACTAACGCCGCAAAGCGAACAAATTGGAAATAACCGTATGGGACATCTGCAAGACAGATGAACATGAGAATGGCGAGGATGATTTTAATGGTGTTGTTCATAGAATTGGTTGTGTGGTCAAATATCGGTTATTAATTGAAATAATGCTTTTCACTTTTCATCCACTTTTAAATTTATTCAATTAACTCATCGAGTTGGTAATTGACCAACTCTGCCTCCATAATATATAGTGGTGAATAATCGTCGAAATATATATAAGGAAAAGCATCGTCGCCTGTTCCTTCTACTTCTGGTGAGATTCCCACAGTTGAGGATTCTATTTTAGTAATGCGCAAATTGAATGCCCCACTTGGAGCTGAGTGATTATTTATTCTTGATAGAATTTCGTTCTTTATCTGCGGTGTAACATGGACGTAAGCATTAATGTGAGCATTTGATTTGGTGTTTATATTGTCAACATCGTGGTAATAAATATGACTTAGTTTTAAAACGTACGAGCTGTCCTTTTTGATTATATCCGAAATTTCTCCAGTGAAACACATAAGCGTATTCGTATTTTCAAATTGTTCTTGTAATTCAAATGCATAAGTAAATGTGGTGTCCCAACTTGAATTAGCATTGCTTTTTTGAATGAACGATTTGGTTTTGGGGTCGTCAAACTTGTTGCCTTCTTTTTTGTCGAACAATCCGCAGCCTGCCAAAAAGGTTGTTGCAAGAATGATGAGTAAAGAATAATTTTTCATTTTTTATTTGATCTTTTAAGGTTTAATCTATTTTTCAGTTCTTTCGGCTCAACAACCTCCAAATCTTTACCATAGCTCAATAGTAAAGCCTCCAATTCGTTGTTAATTTTTACAAATAGAGAAACTTCTGCCGTTTGACTATCAATCCAGGAAACTGGTTTTTGTGAGGGGTGAAGAGGTTTGGTTTCAACATAATTTCCTCTTCCATTCAAGAAGCGAAGTTTTATTTCAACCGGAGATTCATGCTCGTAATTGGTCACGCCAATGATATCAGCGAAGTATTCTTCCTCCCAATCCAATTCAACTTCGAAATACTTCACACGTTTAGCTACTTTGAAACCAACAATTCGATCTAATGCGAACACCCGTATAGCGTCTTTGTTTTTTTCATAGACCGCAATTAGAAACCAACGCTGATTGTATTCTTTTAAGTATTGTGGGTGTATTACCTCTTTGGTGAGTTCTTCGCTTCCGAATTTTTTGTATTCGAACTGAAGTGCTTCATTGCTTTTGATATGCTGATAGAGCGTAATGAGATGTTCGCGTCCTTTCAAATACGGATTCATTCCAACCCCTATGATTTTTCGTTCTATTCGTGTGTTGTCAGCAGTAAGTTTAAGCGTGTCTAGCATCTCAATGAGGTGATTCATTTCCGGATTCGAAGAGTATCCCTCTAACAATCCAATGACCGACTGAATAGCATTTATTTGCATGTCGGTTAGCGAAGAGTTGAAAATCGAGTAGGAGGTGTCTTCGTATCTGTAAACTCTTTTCTTTCCAAATTTTTCTTCAACCAATTCAATGCCCCATCCCTCGTCACTTTGCATGTAGGCAATATCATAGCGAAGTTGACGAAGTTTAATAATTTCAGCCTTACCTTCCTTTAATTCAATACGTCGATTAACTTCATCTAGAAGTTCGTCTATTGTATAACTGCGCATGTTGTTTCGAAAGCACTCGTCGAGAATGCGATAGCGTAACATGGGATTTTTAGTAACGGGCATGTTTTATCAGATGAATGAGCAATTTAAATAGAAATTGAGGAGGTCAAGATTTTGGTGGTTTCTTTTTTAATAGTTCTGCAATTAAGATGTTACACTGCTCAATGTTGAACATGCCAATATGTGCTAGTTCTTCAGGTAGGTTTGTAAATTCCTGCAACCAGAAGTAACATTTACGTCGAGCCAATCGTTCATTCGATTTCCCTTTCCAGTTTGCGTCGAAAAGTTTGTGACATTTTTTTCTCAGTTCGCGAAGTTCCTTGTTTGCCAAACTACCCATGGGAACTCGAATTCCATTTTCTAGTTTTGATCCGCTGTATGCATCACAACTTCCGGAACACTTGTACATTTTTATATGCCCGTATCCTCGCCCTTGGCCATATATTTCGTCGCCTGTGACTTCTATAGTAGGTTTATCGCAGTAAGGGCAAAATTCACCTCGGTTATATGGTCCGATATCTATTTTATCAATCATATATTTTAATAATTAATTCTTTTAATCATTCCAGATGTGCCAAACTTCTGTTTGGCCATCGGCTTTTAGTCTTTTTACAAATTTGTTAAAACTCCGAATTGAGGCTCTATCGGATATTGTGCCTGGACCATAGCTCCCAACACCTGTGTAGTAGGTAATTTCATCTTTCGTATTCATACAAATGGTTCGTTGATAGAAGGTTGAATTTTTACAAAAACACATTCCCTTCTTGAAGAAACCGTGTCTGAATAGAATTGTAAAAAGTATTGCTTTTTTTATTGATGCTTTCATTGATTGTAGTTTGTAATTATTGCATTTGGTTTTTATTCAAAGCGTTTATGTTTCGTTTGATCTCGATTGTGGTATACTTCTTAAACTCTGTATTTAATGCAAATGAATGTGGCGTCGTCGAGTTTGTGTTTTTTCTGAAATTCCAGCATATTCAGATTCATTCCAATATTAGATTCTATGAAATCTTGAACAGCTGAATTGGTTTCGATGAAGTCTGATGCAAGCACTAAGGTTTCATCCGCTGAAAGTTGTACCATAAATTTTTTAATTTTAGGGTTTTCAACATAGAATCTTCCATTTGCTACACTTGCAATGTAGCCATCAGTGGAGCAGTCCGTTGATAGTCCATGTACTTGTCTTACTTTGTTTTCCTTGTCTACTACAAAAAAAACAGTGTCGCCACTTTTCGTAATTTCATAATTGTTTTGGTCTAATTCTTTTGCGACAATGGTAACCGCCCCGGTGCGCTGCCTGTATACTTCAGCTAAATTTTCTTTATCTTTTATACCGTCGAGCAAAATAATCCAATCCCAAATGTTTCTGCCATCAACCTCAACATTTAAATGCATGGTGAAATCAGCTAGAGTGCATTTGGGATGCTTTTTTACGAAATTGACTGCATCGTTAAGTTTTGTTCTTCGGTTTGGGATTTTTAGAATATGTTTCAATATAAATACTGACATTTCTGCAGGTGACAAGAGAGGTGAAGATTCTCCACCCATTCCGTCTGCGATTGCATACAATCCTTTTATTGTGTTTACATAAAGAGCATCTTCATTGTTTTTTTCATAGACTTGTCTTGCCATTGTGTTGAAATAAATGTGTCCTTGAAATTGAATTCCGAGGTTATTGTTTTGTGTTATTCTTGTTTTTGGACTACTTATCATGATGTGTATTTCAAATTTCGAATTATTGGACTTTTTATTTAACGTTGACGGGTTAGACAGCTGGAAAATTAGAGTTCGAACGATTCAGTGAGGAAACCTTTTGCTTTCCAATCCGGATCAAAACCAATAACTAAGTTTAGAACTTTGACATTGGTATATCCGTTTGCTCGAAGTAAATCGAATGCCTTTTCAACTCTCTCGCAATACTCTAGAGAACAACAGCCGCAATAAACTACGATCTCTTTATTTTTAGGTGTACTACCCAAAGCCAGTTTTAAATCTGCGTATGAGTGATCAAGCATGTCGCCAATATGAATGCTTCCTTTGATTGGAGTGTGTTTGTATGCTGAAACATTTAGAATTACCGGAATGTTTTTCTTTGATAGAATGACATTATTCAGCACCGATGGTTCTACGCGGTATTTGGAATTGGTTAAGTATAAGGGTTTTCCATTGGATGGATTTGGAGTAATTTCTAAAGTGGAAATAGATCTAATAGATAAATAGGCGAAAGTGATTTCTGGAGAAAGAATAATCGCAATAGCAAGCGTGCCAATAATTGTGAGTTGTTTGATTGTTGTTTTCATTTCGTTTAATTGATTTGATGTATGAATTTTTGCAAAGTTCATTTTCATATTTGCAGATTTGCTGCACAGGAAAAAGAATTCAGACGAGCGGTACAGACATACGTCGGAATGGTTCATTTTTTATTTATGTTTTTTAAGGAAGCCAAGGCGATTCAATAAGTAAGGAGGTTAGAGACACATTCTTATTCCCATTGTCCTACTCATTCTCATTCTGAAATTCTAAAAGAGTAGGAGAGACAGATACAGAATGAAGATTTGATTCAACGATGGTCACTTTGTTGCTAGGGCACACTTCTGTGCAAGGGCGATTTCATTGCGAAAGTCCTTTGGACGAGGGGCTGCGACTTTTTAATTCCAGATGGTATGATTATCTGCGTATTGTGAGTGAATCATCCCAAATGACAACGTAAAGAATCTTCCATTAACCCAAATCAAAAAATAACCGCACCCCATTTTTTGCTATTCGCATCCATCAAAAAAAATCCCGAAAAAGAAAACGTGAGTTCAATTGCAGTTTTCCTATCTTCGTTTCGTGAAAATAAATTGACGAGCGCATTCAGAGCGTGAGGGTAATGAGACCTTCTGTAACCCAATAAGGACAAGAGGTTTCAGAATCAGTTCGAACCCCTCTCTCTCCGCCAGATTAAATCGTGATAATCCCAACAGCAGTTGGGATTTTTCATTTTTAGATGTTTCTAATTCAGCACGACGTGCTAGGGAAGAAGCATCAAAAAAATGAAGTCATATCGCGC
>Ga0315905_10000343_pt1 | contig 51396 bp, 37 predicted proteins | sample LakEriMetagenome_5_FD_203522 | JGI IMG/M metagenome (GOLD analysis project Ga0315905, IMG submission 203522) | Freshwater fungal communities from buoy surface, Lake Erie, Ohio, United States - Buoy 4 MA121 | ecosystem: Environmental > Aquatic > Freshwater > Lake | place: USA: Lake Erie, Ohio...
GTGTGGTTTCTTCAGCTGTTTTAGCTGGAGGAGCCACAGGAGCGACAGAAGCAGCGTCGGGCAGGGAAGATGCTGGTTGAGTAGCATTAATGCCCTTGAGGCGATGATACAACGAGGCTCTATGTCCGGTATAGATAGCGGCCTGCGACAACTGATCGGTGAACCGAACATCAGCGCGAGCTTTGAAGGCGCGTGTTAATGCAATTTGCGCAGCACCGAAAAAAGGAAAACGCGCTACAGTGTCTCTCAACTCCACAAGCTGTTCCTCGGAAAGGCTTTCCGGATGCATCAATGCATTATGCAGTTCTTCCTTGCGCATGTTCGGTTTACCAGTTACCTACGCTGGCATTGTATATCTCTTGTGTGAGTTGCTCGTTGATGAGCGACCACAAACTTTCTTCAATAGTAAACAAATCTTGATTCGCATCATAATCGGCAAACTTGGAAAAAGTCTTTTCAAAACTTAATTCGGGTTCCAGACTATTATCATATTTCACCTTCACCGTGATGGTGAGGCGGTTGAGTGAAGCTGTTTCAGCGGCACCTGATTGAATTGCAACCGGTGCTGTTCTGTAGTCGACTACCGTACCCGAGTAAGTGAGCTCGCCATTTTTCTCAGCGATTCGCAATGGACTCTGCGCTAACAGCAAGTCTTTCAACGATTCGGTAAAACGCTGTGCATAGAGCGGAGTTACCATAGCGGACTGGGGCTTGAAGTAATCTACCGAAAAAGTTTTCGCCCCACTGAACTGTCCGCCTGTAAAGGAATAGATGCCGCATCCTGCAAGGATTGACAATGAAACAGCGAATAGGAAAAAAGACGGGCGCATGGTTACGAAAGATTATACTCCTTGATTTTACGGTAAAGGGTTCGCTCCGAAATGCCTAGCTCTTCCGCGGCGTATTTGCGCTTATTGCGGTGTTTTTTAAGTGCCTTTTCTATGAGCTCGCGCTCGGAGTTCTGAAGCGACAGGGTTTCTTCGACTTCAATGATCGGCTCGGCTGTCTGAGGCAGGCGTATCAATCCGGTTGAGGTGGTGTTGTGTGTACCAACCACCGGTTGATTGTCGCTGGCGAAAACGCGCTGAATCAACTCGGCATTGCCGGCATCATGCGCAAAATCAACACCCGATTGCATTAGGCCGCCAACAAGTTTCTTCAGATCGTTCAGGTCGTTTTTCATATCGAAAAGCACCTTGTACAAAATTTCTCTTTCCGAGAAGTTGTTTTGGGCTGAAGTGTTACCGGCTACTACCATGCTCCGATTACCGAAGTCTTCGTGTGGCAAATAGTAAGCGAGTGTTTCAGCGGTAATCAAACGGTCTTGCTCCAGCACGTTGATTTGCTCGGTGATGTTTTTTAGTTGACGGATATTGCCCGGCCAGGAGTAATTCACCAACATTTCTTTCGCATCGGCCGCTAATTCTAAAACAGGCATTTTGTATCGCTCTGCAAAATCGGTTGTGAACTTAGCAAATAGCAAGGCTATGTCTTCTTTGCGCTCACGCAAGGGGGGCAGGAAAACTGGAACCTGATTTAAACGATAATAAAGATCTTCCCTGAATTTGCTTTTTCGGATGGCTTCACTAAAATCAACGTTGGTTGCAGCTACAACACGCACATTCGTTTTCTGCACTTTCGAAGATCCAACACGGATGTATTCGCCTGTTTCCAGCACGCGAAGAAGACGCACCTGAGTTTGCAAAGGAAGTTCAGCCACTTCATCGAGAAAAATAGTTCCACCATTAGCCTCTTCAAAGTATCCTTTCCGCGCTTCTGTTGCACCGGTGAATGAGCCTTTTTCGTGACCAAACAATTCGCTGTCTATGGTGCCTTCCGGAATTGCTCCGCAGTTCACGGCAATGTATGGGGCATGTTTGCGTGCGCTGTATGCGTGGATGATTTTCGGAATGTTTTCTTTTCCCGTTCCGCTTTCGCCATTGATAAGCACCGACATGTTGGTAGGCGCTACCTGAACAGCAATATCAAGCGCCCTATTCAGCATGGCGCTGTTACCTATTATTTCGAATCGTTGTTTTACAGCCCTGATGTCCATGGATGTTTACAAAGATTTTGCAGATTCGATGGTTCTCGGGTAAACATTTATCAGTTCGCCGATGAGTGTCACTGACGTGCAGTCCTTGGCCAATACATCCGCATAGTCACCCGGAGCGCAATTCATTGTTTTCGGAAAAACGACGACTATATTTTGTGAGTTACGGCCCTGCAAATGATCTTCCGATTTTTTGCTTGTTCCTTCGATGAGTACACGCTGAACATTACCCACATGTTGCTTGGTTCGCTCCGCTGCTCCTTGCATTTGAAGTGCAATCACTTCTTGCAATCGTCGCCCCTTCACCTCATCCGGAACGTCGTCTTCGAATTTCCTTTCTGCTAATGTTTTAGGGCGTTCTGAATATTTGAACATAAAAGCCATTTCATAGCGAACATGCTCCATCAATGAGAGGGTGTCTTGATGTTCAGCTTCTGATTCACCGCAAAAGCCGGTAATGACATCGGTGCTGATGGCACAATCAGGCATAATTCGTCGGATGGCATCAATGCGCTCCATGTACCACTCGCGTGTATAACCGCGGTTCATGCGCTTCAGCACATCGCTGTTACCGCTCTGCACGGGTAAGTGAATGTATTTGCAGATATTCTCGTATTTCGCCATTACATGCAAAACCTCATCGGTCATATCCTTTGGGTGTGATGTCGAGTATCGAATGCGCAAATCAGGACTCACCAGAGCTACCATTTCCAGTAGCTGAGCAAAATTTACAGTTGGTTTTGTGTTGTCGAGAATCTCACCTTTATTGTTGATGTTCCACTTGTAGGAATCCACATTCTGACCCAACAGCGTGACTTCTCGATAGCCTTGATTGAAAAGATCACGCGCTTCGTTTACAATTGTCTGTGGGTCACGGCTGCGCTCTCGTCCGCGAGTGAAAGGCACAACGCAAAAGGAACACATGTTATCGCAACCTCGCATGATAGAAATGAATGCCGTAATTCCGTTGCTGTTCAAACGCACCGGCGTAATCTCAGCATAGGTTTCTTCTCGGCTTAGCAGCACGTTCACGGCTTTTTGTCCTTCGTCGACTTTATCGATGAGGTTGGGAAGGTCTCTATAGGCATCGGGGCCAACAACCATATCGACAAGTTTTTCCTCGTCGAGTAGTTTTTCACGCAGTCGTTCTGCCATGCAGCCCAACACGCCGATTTGCATATCGGGTTTGCGTTTTTTCACGGAACGCAGAAAATCCAGACGTCCGCGTATACGTTGTTCGGCATTATCGCGAATTGCGCAGGTGTTTAGCAACACGACGTCGGCTTCTTCCGGGTCGCGTGTGGTGCTAAAGCCTTCCTTCGCAAGGATGCTGGCAACGATTTCGCTGTCTGAAAAATTCATCTGGCAGCCATAACTCTCGAGAAGGAGTTTGCGCTGTTTCTTGTTTGAATTGACCTCTGCATCCAGCATGAGGTATTCACCCTGACGGGTTTCATCGATATTTTTTTCTTCCACAGTTTATGGCTGTTTTGAAAATCAGTGTTTTAAAAGGTGCGCGAAGATAGCGATTTTAGGGCGATTTGGTTCGGCAGTTTTTTCATCGCATACATTTGTCGCTTTTAAAATGCACCGGATTAAAATCGGAAACGACCGAAATGGAGCACAAAAACACTGTGTATTATGAGTAAAAATCTCGTTATAGTTGAGTCACCTGCCAAGGCAAAGACCATTGAAGGATACCTCGGTAAGGATTTCACCGTGAAGAGCAGTTATGGTCACGTGCGCGACTTACCTAAGAACGATGTCGCCATTGATATTGATAAGGGATTTAATCCTGTTTACATTGTTTCGCCCGATAAGGAGGAAGTAATACGTGAGCTTAAGAAGTTGGCGGCGAAGGCAGACGATGTTTGGTTGGCAACGGATGAGGACCGCGAGGGGGAGGCCATTTCCTGGCACCTTGCGGAAGCATTGGGTTTGGACGTGAAACAAACGAAGCGTATTGTCTTTCATGAGATCACGAAGAAGGCCATTCAAGAGGCAATCGCAAAACCACGCACCATTGATATAGACCTTGTTAATGCCCAACAGGCGCGTCGGGTTCTCGATCGTTTAGTAGGATTTGAGTTATCACCCGTTTTATGGAAGAAGGTTAAGGCCGGACTGAGCGCTGGCCGAGTTCAGAGTGTTGCCGTGCGTATCATTGTTGAGCGTGAACGTGAGATTGAAAAGTTTGCTGCGTCTTCGTTTTACAATGTGAGAGGCAGTTTCGACCTCGGCTCTGCTGTTTTGAAGGCTGATTTAAGTCGCAAGTTGAAGGACGGTCAGGAGGCTGACGCGTTTTTACAAAAGGCGAACGGTGCTTCCTTCAGCATTTCGCAGATGGATACAAAACCCGCGAAACGCACACCTGCGGCGCCATTCACGACTTCGACACTGCAGCAGGAAGCCAGCCGAAAGCTGGGATTCAGCGTTTCACGTACCATGGTTGTCGCTCAGCGCTTGTATGAAAGCGGAAAGATTACCTACATGAGAACGGATAGTGTGAACCTTTCTGACTTCGCGCTCGATGCAGCCAAGAATGAGATTTCACGCTCATACGGTGAGCGTTATTCGAAGACTCGTCAGTATACCAACAAAAATAAAGGTGCTCAAGAGGCGCACGAAGCTATTCGCCCAACCGAAATGAGCGCTCACCAAATTGAGGGAGAACGTGACGAGCAGCGACTTTATGAACTCATATGGAAGCGCACGCTTGCTTCACAAATGGCAGATGCGGAGCTCGAGAAGACAACAGCGACGGTAGGAATCAGCACCATGGACGATGTTCTGCTAGCGAAGGGTGAAGTGGTGAAGTTCGATGGATTCTTGAAAGTATACGCAGAAGGTACCGACGATGAAGACAATGAAGAAGGAGGAAGCGGAATGTTGCCGCCGTTGAGTGTCGGACAAGTGCTTTCCATGATGGATATTACCGCTACGCAGCGTTTTACTCAGAAGCCTTCACGTTATTCGGAAGCCGCACTGGTGAAGCGTTTGGAAGAGCTGGGTATTGGTAGACCATCGACCTACGCTCCAACAATTTCAACCATTCAACAGCGAGAGTATATCGAGAAGAAGGACAAAGAGGGAACGCCACGTAGTTTCGAGTTGTTGGTGTTGAAAAATGGAAGTATTTCTTCATCGACCAACAATGAATTCACCGGAGCCGAGAAATCGAAGTTATTCCCGACAGATATTGGAATGGTGGTGAATGATTTTTTGGTTGATCAGTTTCCAACCATACTTGATTATGCGTTTACTGCCAATGTTGAACAGGAGTTCGATGAAATAGCGGAAGGGAAACTTCCCTGGCAGGAAATGATGAAGAAGTTTTATAAGCCTTTTCATGAAAATGTTGCGCATACTATTGAGAATGCTGCCCGTCAATCGGGCGAGCGCGAGTTGGGAGTTGACCCAAAGTCAGGCAAGCCAATCCTTGCGCGCATTGCTCGTTTTGGCCCCGTAGTTCAACTGGGAGGCAGCGAAGATGAAGACAAGAAGTTTGCTTCTCTTCGCGCGGGCCAGAGCATTGGCACGATAACACTCGAGGAGGCATTGAAGTTATTTGATTTACCTCGTCTGGTTGGCGAATATCAGGGGCAGCCGGTTACAGCTGCTATCGGTCGCTTCGGGCCTTTCGTAAAGTGGGGAAGCCTCTATGCGTCACTGCGCGTGAAGGAAGGGGATGATCCGTTTACCATTGAAATTGAGCGCGCCGTGAAATTGATTGAGGATAAGGTCAATGGCGTTAATGCAGCCCTGATTCAGAAGTTTGATGATCGTCCTGAGATCCAAATCATTCAGGGGCGCTTTGGTCCTTACATTAAGCGTGAAAAGGACAACTTCAAATTACCAAAGGGTAGCGATGCCAAAACAATCAGTTTACCTGAGGTTCTAGCTGCTATAGCTGAACAAGAGGCTAACCCATCGGCTCGCAAAAAGGCTGCGGCCAGAAAACCTGCGGCAACGAAAAAGGCCCCTGCCAAAAAGGCTCCGGCCAAGAAGGCGGCTGCGAAGAAATCAGCCAAGAAGTAATCCGACGGTTTCAACAACCGTTCGTTCAGAATACCTGCGTTGTTTCTGCTGTGTCTGTTTTAAGCGCTGCATTTTCGCGTCATGGATATTTCGGTTTTCTTGTCACGAAGCGATTTTCGTGAAGGTCTCTCGTCGCCTGCACTGCCATCTCATGTTGAAAAGCATGTCCATTTTTTTGAAGGCGATATGGCAGAGCTCGATGGTATGAAGGTGGCCATAATCGGGGTGTGTGACAATCGCGGTTCCGCGGTCGATTGTCAATCTGCAGACGCACCCGATGCCATCCGAAAGTACTTATACAGATTGCATTGGTTCGATGGAAAACTATCAGTGATTGATTTGGGTAATATTCGTCAAGGCAATGAGCTGAAGGATACTTATTATGCTCTTAATCAAACGTGTGAGGTGCTGTTACGCAGGGGTGTCATTCCTCTCATTATCGGCGGGACACAAGATTTGACCTTTGCCAATTACCAGGCTTATGAGCACATGGAACAAACGGTCAATCTGGTTACCATTGACTATCGTTTGGATTTTGGTAAGAGTGACGGAGATATTCACTCCAAGAACTATCTAAACAAGGTCGTTCTTCATAAGCCTAACTATTTGTTCAATTACAGCAATATTGGTCACCAGCGGTATTTGGTCGAGAGTGACTTGCTTGAATTAATGGGTAACATGTATTTCGATGCTCATCGATTAGGTGAGATTCAGTCGGCCATTCAGCGCAGCGAGCCAATTATTCGAAACGCTGATATTTTGTCCATCGATATGAGTTGTATTCGAATGGGGGAGTGTCCCGGAACCACCTGTGCCGGTCCCAATGGTTTTTATGGTGATGAGGTTGCCCAGCTCTGCAGGTATGCAGGTATGAGTGATAAACTGACATCGTTCGGCATCTATGAAGTAGATCCGTTGATGGATCTGGGTGGCCATACCAGTCATTTGGCTGCACAGTTAATCTGGTGCTTTTTGGAAGGTGTTTCGCAGCGAAAAGGTGATTATCCAACGGGCGACTATTCGGAATACTTCAAGTACATGGTTCCCATTACGCATGATGGACAAGAGTTGGTTTTTTACAAGAGCCATTTGAGTGATCGCTGGTGGATGGATGTTCCTTATCCGGCGGGGTCATCTACCAAGTATGAGCGTCATCACATGGTACCCTGCACATACGAAGAGTTTCAGCAAGCTTCTTCCGAGGAAATGCCGGATCGTTGGTGGAAAACGTACCAGAAACTCGTTTGAATCAATGCGGAGACATGCGAGTTTTAAATAGACACACCAATGAGAATACGCCAAATCCGCTGATTTTTTTTTGCCCAATCGAAAAATCCTGTATATTAGCGTTTTTGCAACCAGTTTTTTAGAAACCAAACCAAGCAATAACTACATTCTTTTATGAAGAGAATTTTACTCTCTGTTAGCTTTGTTTTCGCGGTCTTCATGGGGTCCGCGCAACAGGACCCACAGTTTACCATGTGGCAGTTTGACCGTCTTTCGGTGAATCCTGCCATGTCCGGTATTGATCGCATGCACACTATTACGGCCTTGCATCGCGACCAGTGGGATGGGCTTGATAAGGATCCAAAGACCTATTTGTTCAATTACAGTGGGATTTTTGGAGCTAAGCAGAATATTGGTTTTGGCTCAACTATATATTCGGAAGTATTGGGACAACAGCAGAATACAGTGGTTCGTTTTTCACCTTCGTATCATTTGTCTATGAGCAATGGTAATTTCTTTTCTGCTGGCGTTTCTGTGGGTATGTATCAATCCAAGCTGGGAGCTAACTGGGTGTATATCGACGCTGGCGACCCTACTATCCCTACTAATTCACGTAATCAAAGCGGTGCTGATGTAGGACTCGGTTTAAACGTCTACAAGCCAAATCAATATTACTTTGGGGTTTCTGCCACTCACCTTGCCGGTCCTAACTTGGAAGATGTGGGTATTGAATTGGTGCCGCACTTCTACGTCATGGGCGGATATGAAGCAGCTGTTGGAACTGACATCGTTATTCGTCCTAACGTGCTTTTTAAGACGGACGCTACCTCACGTCAGTTCGATCTGAATGCAGATGTAATGTTCAAGAAGATGTTTTGGGGTGGTTTAGCATATCGCTTGGGTGATGCTATTGCTCCTTACGTAGGCTTCCAAAAGGATTTTTCACAAATTGACCAAGGAGTGCGCACGATGAATCACGGAATTAAGTTGGGTTATTCTTATGATGTAACTACCTCATTGTTGAAGGACTACTCAGCAGGCTCACACGAGATATTTGTGACCTACATCATGAAATTTAATAAGGTAGACAATGGAGCAGGACATAGCAATCCGCGTTTCTTGTAAAATAAATTGAAACATACTCAGTTGATAATGCGTAGAGCAGTGTTTAACTGAAAGCTTTAGATACCACCGCGAACAAATTTTTTAGTAATAATCAACCCTACTGTAGAATCAAAGAGATGTTTGTTTACTAAAATCGGAAATCATGAAAAAGTCGTTTTTGTTTTTAATCATTGCCGCAGTTTTAGCCAGTTGCAAGTATGGCTCTAACGGTGAGCTCGTAGGCGCATATCGAGCGTCGGAGTGGGAGCAGATCAATCCTTACGGGATGAACTATATCCACTTCGGTTCGTTTACCATGGGTCCGAGCGACGAAGATGTTCCTTATGCTTTGAATAACAAGGCTAAAACAGTAACTATTCCGGCTTTTTACATCGATCAAACAGAGATCTCGAATAACGAGTATCGTCAATTTGTGGAATACGTTCGTGACTCGCTAATGAGGGACTTCTTGGCGAATGCCGATGTAGAAGGCTACAAGCAGCCCGACCGTGATGACGGTCGTGACTGGGAGGTTTTTGTAAACAAAGGATATGTTCTCAATTGGGAAGAGCCTTTAGATATGCAAAACGAAGATGTATTCGAAAACATTTTCAATGAATTCTACTTACAAGGTGCTGACAAGTACTACGACCGTCTGGAGGTGGATAATCGTAAAATGAAATACCGCTACTGGTGGATTGACTACAAGAGCGCTGCAGTGAAAGCAGGTAAGGATGAGGAATATGGTGAAGTGAACGCGCTCAACCAGCTTCATTCGGTGCGCGGGCACAGTGATCGAGCCCAATTCATTATTGAAGAACAGACCAATATTTATCCCGATACTCTTTGTTGGGTTGCAGACTTTACATATGGCTTCAATGAGCCTCTGACAGAAAACTACTTCTGGCATCCTGCATACGATGATTATCCGGTGGTTGGCGTTACTTGGGGTCAGTGCCAGGCTTTTTGTGCCTGGAGAACACAAATCTTAAATGAGTTTAAATACCTCGTTGCGGAGCCTTTTGTGCAGCGATTCCGTCTGCCTTCAGAGGCGGAGTGGGAGTATGCATCGCGAGGTGGATTAGAGTTGTCGCCTTACCCATGGGGAGGTCCTTATATCCGAAATAACCTGGGATGCCCGTTGGCTAACTTCAAGCCAATGCGCGGCGACTATGTGGAAGATAATGGTTGTCATACAGTACCTGTTCAATCTTACTCGGCAAACGACTATGGTTTGTGGTGTATGGCAGGGAACGTTGCTGAGTGGACCAACACGGCTTATGATGAGTCGGTGTATGAGTTCACCCACGACATGAGTTCGGAATATGAGTACCGAGCTCAGCAAGACGATCCTCCAAGCATGAAACGTAAAGTTATACGCGGTGGTTCCTGGAAAGACATCGGGTATTTTATTCAGAATGGTACGCGTTCTTACGAGTATCAGGATACAGCTAAATCATACATCGGTTTCCGTTGTGTGATGAGCTACCTGGGACGAGGAAAGAATGTTGCTCCTGAAGACTTTAACGAAGAATAATCAATCAAAAACCAACCTTTTTATTAACCCTTACAAGCGTTTAGAAAATTATGAAACCTGGAAGTAAAGCGTGGAAAAAGTTTATGGCAAAGCTCTATGGTATTGGAGCTGCAGTAGTAATCATTGGTGCGATGTTTAAGATTCAGCACTGGCCTTTTGCGTCGTTGCTGTTGGTAGTGGGTCTTAGTACCGAAGCCGTAATCTTCTTCTTTTCTGCATTTGAACCGTTACACGAAGAACCGGATTGGTCTTTGGTTTATCCTGAGTTGGCAATGCCAGAGGAAGCGAAGCACTCTTTGAAGGAGCAAAACAAGAAGGGTAGCAAAGGCAACATTGGTGGTGGAAGCGTTTCAGCCCAACTTGACAACATGTTGGCTGAAGCTAAAATTGAACCTGAGTTGATTGCTAGTTTGGGTGATGGCATGCGTGCGTTTAGCTCACAAGCCAAAGATTTGTCAGACATATCTGCACCGGCAACAGCATCAAAGGAATATGCATCAACGTTGAAGACTGCTACCGAAAAGGTATCGTCTTTGGCTGATACCTATGCTGCGGCATCAGAATCATTGACTGGTCTTTCTGATCAGGCGAAAAACGGACAAGCTGCCGGTGTTCACTTGCAGAAAATGACTGAAAACTTGCAGTCATTGAACAGCATGTACGAGCTACAGCTTCAAGAGCTCGAGAAAACCCGTAGCATGTATGGTAATATGAACCAACTCGTTAAGAATCTTGCTGATTCTGTCGAAGATACCAAGCAATACAAAGAGAACATTTCTGAACTCTCTCGTAACTTGAAATCGCTCAACACGGTTTACGCAAATATGCTTAACGCGATGGGTACTGCCCGCCAATAATTGTTTAGAGCTGCTCTGAAAAAGAACAACCAAACAACCAATTTTAAAGATTAGAAAATGGCAGGCGGAAAAGAAACCCCCAGGCAGAAGATGATCGGTATGATGTACTTAGTACTCACCGCTCTTCTTGCAATGAACATATCGAAAGATGTATTGAACGCGTTTATCCAGATCAATAAAGGTTTGGGTAAAACCTCCGAGGTATTGCAGACCAAAGCGCAGGCTACGCTTGCAGGCTTGAGAGCAGCTAAGGAGGCCGATAAGGCAGCTCCATTCTTGGCAAAAGCTGAGGAAGTATCCAAGTTGGGTGACGAAATGATTGACTACATTGAAATTCTCAAGGCTCGCGCAATTGCTTGCTCCATGAAGGGTGACCCAACTGGAGCCAATTACGAGGAGTATATGACAGAGGACAAGAAGAAGGCAATCGATCTGGGCTCAAAAGAAGGTAGAGAGAAAGTAACTAAGTTGGACGAAAACCAAAACAATACTACGTTGTTGGTTGGCCCTAACCCACAAGCTCCTCGCCAGGATCCTTGGTCTGCTTTTGAATTGAAAACGAAGTTAACTGAATTCAAAGAGAAGTTGAAGGGCATTCAGGTTACCAATATCGACGGTAAAGTCATCCCATTGGATAACGAGATTTTGGCTTCATTGGACAGCACTTTTGTTTACAACGAAGAGCCGGATGCTGAAGGCAAGATGGAAGTATGGGAGACCAATAAGTTCTACCATACACCACTCGCGGCTGTTGTGGCAACCATGTCGAAAATTGAAACGGATGTATTGAATGCAAAGACCTCTGTTATGAGTTTCCTTGCAGCGAGCATTAACGCAACTGACTTAAAGTTCTCGGATGTGACAGTAGCTGCGGTTCCGCTGCAAAGTTACGTTTTGAAGGGTAAGGACTATGAGTTAGAAGTTTACTTGGCGGCATACAACAAGACCAGTAACACCAAGCTATATATGGGCGGTGCTTACAACGGTGACAAGGTACCAACACCAAGTACTTTCGCAGCTTCTGGTGACGGTATTGCCGCTGATCCGGACGGTAAGTGCCGATTCAAGGTGAACACGGGGAGTTTAGGACTAGGCCCTCACGGATACACCGGTCAGATTGGATATGAGAAGGATGGTAAGATGGAATTCATTCCGTTCGCTACTCAGCCATTCTTTGTTGGTGAACCTGCCTTGGTTGTTTCTCCGGTGAATATGAACGTATTCTATCGTGGATTGGACAACCCTGTAGAAGTTTCTGTACCTGGTGTGGATCGCAGTGCGTTGACTGTGACTATGAGCGGTGGATCTATTTCTCCAAGCTCTGATGGCACTTACAACGTAAAGCCAGGTGAGGGAAAGGATGCAACTATCAATGTTACAGCCAACATCAATGGTGAAAGCGTTCAAATGCCGGCTCGTCAATTCCGTATTAAGCGTATTCCTGATCCGATTCCATCTTTCGGTGGTAAGAAGCCATACGATAGCATGATTCCGCAAGGAGATGCATCGGTAGCGGCCGGTGTGCGTGCCGACATGGAAGGATTTGACTTCCCTGTAACTGCTCAGGTTACATCATTTATGGTCACTTTGGCTAGTAACGGTGTTTTGAAGGAATACAAGTGCAATGGTAACCGCATCTCTGATGAGGCTAGCCAAGCGATTCGCAAAATGAAGAAAGGTGAGAAAATCTTCATTGAGCAAATCATGTGTAAAATGCCGGATAATACCGATCGTAAACTGGCGGCTATTACTTTGAAACTGCAGTAAAAACGAAATAACTATGAATCGTAAAAATCTGTTTCTGCTCCTGCTCTGTGTGTTGTCCGTTACTGACGTTTTGTTGGCACAAACTCAAACTGTGCTTGATGGTGCGTACGTGCGCGAACACAACCCAACAAGAAAGGTAATTGGTTACCCTTACCTGCGTGAGGCCGACGTTATGTGGGCGAAGCGTATTTGGCAGGTAATCGATTTGCGCCAAAAGATCAACCAGACCATGTATTTCCCAATCGATGAGTTGGAGAATAGAAAGAGTTTGTTTGATGTAATCAGAATTGGTCTAATTGATCAAGGGTCGATTACAGCTTATGGCACAGGGCCAACACAAGAAGATGACGAGTTTCGTTATCCACTTGGACAGACAGAATTGGATTCTATGCTCAATCCTGTAGTTATTCGCTACCGCGAAAACTTGGATACAGGTGAAAAAGAAGAGGTCCGTAATGTTGAAGAAGTAACATCCCGCGATGTCGTATCTTATAAAATCAAGGAAGACTGGATTTTTGATAAGCAGCGTTCAGAGCGTTATGTGCGCATCATTGGCATTGCACCGATTGTTTTGCGTTATTCAGAAAGTGGAGAAGTGAAGGGACAGAAGGAGCTCTTTTGGTTGTATTACCCGGAGTGTCGCTACATCTTCAATAACTACGATGTATTTAATACGCACAACGGTTCTCAGGAAATGACATTTGATCAGCTTTTTCAAATGCGTATGTTCCAGGGCTATATTGTGAAGGAAGATAACGTGTACAATCGTGGTGTTTCTCCAACCTGGAAGGGTGTGGATGCGCTTATGGAAAGTGAACGTATCAAAAATGATCTCTTTACATTGGAGCACGATTTGTGGCATTATTAAGAAAAGAAATTCATATTGAAAAGCCCCTCCGATTCGGAGGGGCTTTTTGTTTTCATACAGAGTCATGAAACCCAAGAAGGAGGTTGTACTTTTGCGGCCGATTTTACCATGGTTACTGTAGGCAATCTCACAATTCATTTTGGTTCACGCGAGTTGTTTTCGCGAATTGGATTTTTTATTGGTCCTCGCGATCGCATAGGCTTGGTGGGTAAGAATGGTGCAGGAAAGTCAACGCTTCTCAAAACACTTGCAGGACTTCAGATGCCCAATGAAGGAAGTATCGCCTTTGCGCGAGGCACCACTGTTGGGTATTTGGCGCAAGAAATGAAGCATAGCGAGAATGCAACTGTTTATGAAGAGGCGGGCACAGCATTTCGCGAAGTGCAGTTGATGAAGAATCGATTAGAAGAGTTAACAGTGGCGATCACCGATCACCATGACTATACGAGCGATGATTACGCTCGAAAGTTGGACGAGCTTGAGGAAGTGTCGCATCGGTTGGAGGTGTTGGGAAGCAGTAATTTGGAAGAAAAGATCGAGAAGGTTCTCAAGGGTCTGGGTTTTCGGTCTGAAGATATGAATCGAAAAATGGCTGAATTCAGCGGTGGCTGGAAGATGCGTGTGGAATTGGGTAAAATATTGCTGCAGAATCCGGATTTGTTGTTGCTTGACGAGCCCACGAACCACTTGGATATAGAGAGTATTGAGTGGCTCGAAGAGTTTTTGAAAGATTATGCAGGTGCCATTGTTTTGATTTCGCACGATCGAACGTTTCTCGATAATGTAACAATTCGCACAATTGAGATAACGAAGGGCAAAGTCTATGATTACAAGTTTTCTTATAGTAAATACATTGTTCAGCGTCAGGACGAAGTAGAGCGTCAGGAGGCTGCAGCTAAGAATCAGCAGAAGTACATTGAGGATACACAGAAGCTGATAGATAAGTTTCGCGCGAAGAAGGATAAGGCGGCATTTGCGCAAACGTTGATACGCAAATTGGAAAAGTTGGATCGTATTGAAGTGGATGATATTGACTCCACCAAAGTGCGTATTAGTTTTCCACCCGCTCCTCATGCCGGAAAGATTATTTTGGAGGGTAAGGCTCTGGGAAAGGCATATGGCGAGAATAGATTGTTTAGTGGAGTCGATGTTTTGATAGCGAGGGGAGAAAAGATCGCTTTGGTTGGAAAGAATGGTGTCGGCAAGAGCACACTTATACGCATGATAATGCGCAAGGAGCAGCACGAGGGTGAGTTCACACCTGGCTATAGTGTCAGTGTTGGTTATTACGCACAGAATCAAAGTGACGAGCTCGATGGCACTAAAACTGTTTTTGAAACAATCGATGACGAAGCAGTTGGTGACATTCGGAAGAGTGTTCGCTCTATGCTTGGAGCTTTTCTTTTTAGTGGAGATGATGTAGATAAGAAAGTGAAGGTATTGAGTGGTGGAGAGAAGGCTCGATTGGCACTTTGTAAACTTTTATTACAGCCGTATAACTTTCTGGTTCTCGATGAACCGACCAACCACTTGGATTTGGCTTCGAAGGAAGTGTTGAAGCAAGCCTTGATGCGCTACGACGGAACGCTGTTCGTAGTGAGTCATGACAGGGATTTTCTGCACGGTCTTACCAATACAGTTTATGAAATAAAGCCGGATCGTTTGCGCATATGGCCCGGCGATGTTCTTGATTTCTTGAAAGAGAAAAAGGCAGAGAGTATTGCAATGTTTGAGAAGAACAAGCAAACGGTCAACACCAAGCCAACAGTGCATGAAGCTGATGCGAGCCCAATCTCTCGCGACGAGGTGCGGGAGCGTGAGAAACAAAAGAAGAAACTTGAAACGCAGCTTCAAAAGCAAGAACGTGATATTGAGCGAATCGAAGGCGAACTGGCTAAGTTGAACGAAGAAATAGCAGTGTTAGATTATACAGATGCTGAATCATCGAAGAAAAAGCTCGACCTGTATGCAAGTCTCAAATCTGAGCTCGATGTCGTTATGAAGCAATGGGAAGAAACCGGAACATTGCTGTCCGGTTTCTGATTTTCTGAAAATGTATTAACCTTCCTGGCCGTGGCAAGCTTTGTATTTTTTGCCGCTTCCACAAGGACATGGGTCATTGCGTCCTATGCGCACTTCCGCTTTAATAGGTTCTGCTTTGGGTGGTGGACCTTGTGGTATGCCTTGCTGTGACTGAGGAGTGCTTTGTTGTGATACGGCAACTCGTTGCTGTAGATTCAGGCTGTCGGCTTTTTGCGTGTTGAGTCGTGCGGGTTCAGGTGCTTTTGCAGCGGGCGCCTGGCGCACTTGTCCTTCTTGACCTTGAGGTAAGCGGGCATGCATTAAAAATCCGGTAAGCTCTCCGTTTACTTTGGCAATAAGATTCTTGAACAAACGATAACTCTCCAGTTTGTAGATGAGTAGCGGATCTTTTTGTTCATGTGAAGCAAACTGAACGTTACTTCGAAGGTCATCCATATCTCGCAGGTGTTCTTTCCAGCTTTGATCAATCATAGCAAGAGTTATTCCTTTTTCCAGAGCATCTACGATTTCACTGCATTGACTTTGGTAGGCTTTTTCTAGATTGACCGCTACCTGTATTGTCTTGCGGGCATCGCTAAATGGAATAGCGATATTGGTGAAACCTTGAGTATTGTTTTCGAAAACATTTTTGATAACAGGGAATGCTTCGCGTTTAATTTCTTCCACTCGATTCTTATAGCGCGCTTCAACGGCCTGATAGGTTTTCTGGGTGATATCATCCATTTTACCTGTGTTGAACTCTTCCTGGGCTGCAGCGGGTTCGATGCCAAACAATCGCAAGACATCAATCTTATAACCTTCATAATTCTTGACAGGTTGGTTTTGCTCAACTGCAATAGCCGATAGATCATAGAACATATTGTCTATATCTAGTTTGAGGCGCTCCCCGAATAGTGCATGTTTTCTTCTTTTGTAGATGACTTCGCGTTGAGCATTCATAACGTCATCATACTCAAGCAAGCGTTTGCGTATACCGAAGTTGTTTTCTTCTACTTTTTTCTGGGCTCGTTCAATGCTCGAAGTAATCATGCTGTGTTGAATGACCTCGCCTTCTTTTAATCCCAGGCGGTCCATCATTTTTGCAATCCGATCACTACCGAAAAGACGCATCAGATCGTCTTCCAGAGAAACGTAGAATTGCGATGAACCCGGATCGCCTTGTCGTCCGGCGCGACCACGAAGCTGACGGTCTACACGTCGTGAGTCGTGACGTTCGGTTCCAATAATGGCTAAACCTCCTGCCGCTTTAACCTCCGGAGTGAGTTTGATGTCGGTACCACGACCGGCCATATTGGTGGCGATGGTAACGGTGCCTGAACGACCCGCCATAGCTACAATATCGGCCTCTTTTTGATGGAGTTTCGCGTTGAGTACCTGGTGATCGATATTGCGAAGCCTGAGCATTTTGGAGAGTAATTCACTCACCTCGACCGTGGTGGTACCAACAAGCACAGGTCTTCCCGCAGCGCTGAGTTCAGCAATTTCTTCAATGACGGCATTGTATTTTTCACGTTTGGTTTTGTAGACCTTGTCTTCCATGTCTTTGCGGGAAATGGCACGATTGGTTGGTATAACCATAACGTCGAGCTTGTAAATACTCCACAACTCACCCGCCTCCGTTTCTGCCGTTCCGGTCATACCGGCCAGCTTGTGATACATGCGGAAGAAGTTTTGCAGCGTTATCGTAGCATATGTTTGAGTGGCCGCTTCTACACGCACATTCTCTTTCGCCTCTATAGCCTGGTGTAGTCCATCGGAATAGCGACGACCTTCCATGATACGGCCTGTTTGTTCGTCAACGATTTTGACTTTGTTGTCCATTAGGACATAGTCAACGTCTTTTTCGAACAATGCATATGCTTTGAGAAGCTGGTGAATGGTATGAATACGTTCGCTCTTGATGCTGTAATCGCGCATCAAGTCATCTTTTGCTTTTGTTTTTTCTTCGTCAGATTTTCCGCTTGTTTCAATTTCGGCAAGCACGGTGCCTAAATCAGGTAATGAGAAAAACTGATCGTCTTCCATGTTACTCGAGATCAGTTGAATTCCTTTCTCGGTCAGTTCGATTTGGTTGTTTTTTTCATCAATAACAAAGAAGAGCTCAGCATCCACCTTGTGCATGTCGCGCTGATTGTCTTGGAGGTATTGACCTTCCGTTTTGAGAAGTTGTGATTTAATTCCCTCCTCGCTGAGGAATTTGATCAGTGCTTTGTTTTTTGGGAGTGCTCTGTAGGCCCTGTAAAGCGCCAATGATCCCTCGGTCATCTCTTCTTTGGAAACGGATCCATTGTCTGAGCTTAGTTTCTTTTTAGCGAGGGTGAGAAAATCAGTTGATGCGGCCTTCTGTGCATTCATCAGCAATTGCACTTTTGGTTTGAGGGCATCGAATTCCTGGTCGTCGCCTTTGGGTGTTGGACCCGAAATAATGAGAGGTGTTCTGGCCTCATCGATGAGTACGCTGTCAACCTCATCGACGATAGCGAAGTGATGTTTGCGTTGAACCAGTTGGGAAGCTTCTACCGCCATATTGTCGCGCAGGTAGTCGAAACCGAATTCATTGTTGGTTCCGAATGTGATGTGAGCCCGATAGGCGTTACGACGCGCAGCGCTGTTGGGTTGGTGCCTATCGATACAATCGACAGATAAACCATGAAACTCGTAGAGAGGGCCCATCCATTCGGAGTCGCGCTTTGCGAGGTAGTCGTTGACAGTTACCACGTGTACTCCACGTCCGGCAAGGGCATTTAAGAATACAGGCAGTGTGGCGACGAGTGTTTTACCTTCACCTGTGGCCATTTCAGCTACTTTACCGCGATGGAGGGCGATCCCACCAATAAGCTGCACGTCATAGTGAACCATGTCCCAGGTTGTGCGGTTTCCGGCGGCCATCCAATTGTTTTTCCAGATAGCACTGTCACCTTCAATTGTGACATAGTCTTTTGAGGTCACGGTTGCAAGCTGACGATCGAAGTCGGTTGCCTTCAGTCGTATTTCGGAATTTTCTTTCAGACGACGCGCTGTTTCACGAACGATAGCAAATGCTTCCGGTAGAATTTCAGTGAGCACTTCTTCAATTAGACGATCCACGTCCTTTTCAAGCTTGTCGATTTGAGTATAGATAGCCTCTTTCTGTTCGAGCTCGGTACCGGGGAGGGCTTCGGCTTGGATTTTTAATTGTGCGATTTGCTCTTCTTCTCCGGCTATGCGAGTTTTGATTTGCTCGCGGAGTTTTTCTGAGCGAGCGCGCAACTCATCGTGCGAAATAGAGGTGATGCTTTGGCCGATTTGCTTGATTTGACCCACAATCGGGTTGATATCCTTCAGATCTTCCTGCGACTTGTCGCCTAGGAATTTTTTGAGGATTTTGTTGATAGTACCAATCATAATAATGTATGTAACCTATTCTTAAAAGAACGGACGCAAATTTAATGTTCTGCGGCCCGCCGCGAAGCGAAAAATAGTGCCATGAGCAGGTAAACTGACAGGCTGTCGGGCGTTCAGCAGAATTGTGGGTTAAGTCTTGAAAATCATGGCTGATGGTTGTCATGTTAAAAAGTATAGCCGGTTGTCAATTGTTTCCTTTTGACTTTAAAGGGAATTTGGGTAACCTTTGACGGCGTCGAACCCAAAGAATTCCAACCAGCCTAACTGATTGATTTTCGAAGGAAAAGATAGCTGAAGTATTTACCTTTTTAAAGTTAACCGAACCAAAAATGCCCGAAATGGAATCAGTGGCTGAACTAGCATTGCAAGAAAACATGACTCTACACACAGAGGAGCCCATTCTCAAAGAGAACCCCGATCGTTTTGTATTATTCCCAATCGTTCATCATGACATTTGGCACTTCTACAAGAAGAGTCAAGCGAATTTTTGGACCGCTGAGGAGATTGATTTGGAGGCGGATCTCGTTGACTGGAATACGAAGCTTACAAACGATGAGCGTCACTTCATCAAGCATGTGTTGGCCTTCTTTGCAGCAAGCGATGGAATCGTGAATGAGAATTTGGCCGAGAATTTTGTTCGTGAAGTTCAGTACACGGAAGCGAAGTTCTTTTACGGATTCCAGATTATGATGGAGAACATCCACAGCGAGACGTATTCGCTGTTGATTGATACCTACATTAAGGACACGAAGGACAAGAATTATTTATTCAATGCGATTGATACGCTGGACTGTGTTCGTAAGAAGGCTGATTGGGCGTTGCGTTGGATTAAGAACGGAACCTTTGCTGAGCGCCTTGTGGCATTTGCTGCGGTAGAGGGCATCTTTTTCAGCGGTTCATTCTGCAGTATTTTCTGGTTGAAGAAACGTGGTCTTATGCCTGGTTTGACTTTCTCGAATGAGTTAATCAGTCGTGATGAGGGGTTGCATTGTGATTTTGCGTGTTTGCTTTATAACAAGCATATCATCAATAAGCTTTCTAAGGAACGCATAATGGAAATTATTACCAATGCTGTGGAAATCGAGAAGGAGTTCATTATTGATGCATTGCCGGTGAAGTTGATTGGAATGAATAGTGATTTGATGGCTCAATACATCGAGTTTGTAGCTGACCGCTTGCTGGCTGAGTTGGGGAACGACCGTGTATACAACAAGAGTAATCCGTTTGACTTCATGGAAATGATTTCGCTTCAAGGAAAAACTAATTTCTTCGAGAAGCGTGTTGGGGACTACCAGAAGGCCGGTGTGATGGCAGACAAGGATAAGCAGACGTTTTCACTGAACGAAGATTTTTGATGTGATTTGCACCGCTCTCTAAGTAAAAAAAGGAGAGCGAACAAAATAAGTTTTCATATTTTATCGATGTGAATAATTACCATGGGATTCTTAAAAACAACCCTAGTTGATTTTTTGAGAATTCAATACCTAGACACTTTTATTGCACTCTCGTTTTAGAGCAGCTGCTTGAATGTTCAATCCGCTGTTAAAGAGCGAAGTTTTCCTTTTGAAAACAGAGGAAGTTAACCAAGCCCGTTAAAACCGGGTGCCGAAGAGGAGCGGGAATCTTTTCGGTAGAAATTGGAAATCCCGGCCAACCACAATTCAAAAAAAAACTAACTATATGTTTGTTGTAAAAAGAGATGGTCACAAGGAGACGGTGAAGTTTGACAAGATCACCGCGCGTATCGCCAAGTTGTGCTATGGGTTAAATCCAATTGTAGATTCGGTAAAGGTTGCCATGAAGGTAATCGAAGGAGTTTACGATGGGGTTACCACGAGTGAGCTTGATAATCTTGCGGCAGAAATAGCAGCTACTAATACGGCAACTCACCCCGATTATGCATTGCTCGCTTCGCGTATTGCGGTGAGCAACCTGCATAAGAATACCAAGAAATCGTTCAGTCAGGTTATGACTGACTTGTACTACTACCTGGATCCCAAAACCGGCGCTAATGCAGGTTTGATTGCTGATGATGTGTACAAGGTGATAATCGATAATGCTCCAATTTTGGACAGCACGATTATTTACGATCGTGATTTCAATTTTGATTACTTCGGATTTAAAACGCTGGAGCGTTCGTATTTGTTGAAGATGGACGGCAAGGTTGCCGAGCGTCCGCAACAGCTGTTCATGCGCGTTGCAGTGGGTATACACAAGCAAGACATTGCAGAGGCAATTAAGACCTACAACATGTTGAGTGAGGGTTGGTTTACACACGCTACTCCAACCTTGTTTAACGCAGGCACTCCAAAGCCACAAATGAGCTCATGCTTCTTGCTGCAAATGCAAAGCGATAGCATTGAAGGTATTTACAATACACTTAAGCAAACCGCTCTCATTTCACAAAGTGCAGGCGGCATTGGCTTGAGCATTCACAACGTTCGCGCAAAGGGTTCATACATCAAAGGGACAAATGGCACCAGCAATGGTATTGTGCCCATGTTGAAAGTGTTCAACGATACGGCTCGTTATGTAGATCAGGGTGGTGGTAAGCGCAAAGGATCTTTTGCCATTTACCTCGAGCCATGGCATGCTGATGTCTATGATTTCCTTGATCTGAAGAAGAATCACGGTAAGGAAGAAGCACGTGCTCGCGACTTGTTCTATGCTCTTTGGATTCCGGATTTGTTCATGCAACGTGTGAAGGAAGATGGAGAGTGGACATTGATGTGCCCCAACGAGTGCCCTGGTTTGTCTGACACATGGGGTCCTGAATTTGAAGCACTCTACACGAAGTATGAAACAGAAGGTAAGGGTCGTCAAACCATCAAGGCGCAAGACTTGTGGTTCAAGATTCTGGAGTCTCAAATTGAGACAGGAACGCCGTATATGCTCTATAAAGACGCTGCCAACAGCAAGAGCAACCAAAAGAACCTTGGGACCATTAAGAGTTCTAACCTCTGCACTGAAATCATGGAGTATACAGCACCTGATGAGATTGCAGTATGTAACCTGGGCTCAATCGCATTGCCTAAGTTCGTGAAGGACGGCAAGTTCGATCATCACAAATTGTTTGATGTAGCTTACCAACTCACGATTAATCTGAATAAGATCATTGATGGCAACTTCTATCCGGTGCCCGAAACCAAGAAGAGCAACATGCGTCATCGCCCCATTGGAATCGGTGTGCAAGGATTGGCTGACGCCTTCATTTTGATGCGTTATCCGTTTGATGGTGCAGAGGCACGTCAGATGAACAAGGAAGTTTTCGAGACCATTTATTACGCAGCGGCCACTGCATCGAAAGATTTGGCCAAGGTCGATGGTGCTTATGAGACTTTCCCAGGCTCACCGGCAAGCCAAGGTATTCTGCAGTTCGATATGTGGGATGCGGCTCCAACTTCACGCTGGGAGTGGGATGTATTGAAGGAAGAAATCAAGCAACACGGTATGCGTAATTCACTGTTGTTGGCTCCAATGCCAACGGCTAGTACAGCGCAGATTTTGGGTAACAACGAGTGCTTTGAACCTTATACAAGCAATATATACACACGTCGCGTTTTGGCAGGTGAGTATATCATCGTGAACAAACATTTGTTGCGCGACTTAGTGAATCTTGGTTTGTGGAATGAAGACTTAAAGAACAAGTTGATTTCAGCGAACGGTTCGGTGCAGAACATCGAGGAGATCCCAGACAATCTGAAGGCATTGTACAAAACGGCTTGGGAGCTTTCCCAAAAGGCGATTATAGATATGTCGGCTGATCGCGGCGCATATATCTGTCAGAGCCAGTCGCTCAATGTGTTTATGGAGAACCCGAACTTCGGTAAACTTTCGTCGATGCACTTCTATGCATGGGAGCGTGGCTTGAAAACCGGCATGTACTACCTGCGCACGAAGGCGGCAACAGATGCAATCAAGTTCACCGTTGACAAGAAATACAAAACAGAAACTATTCCGGCACAGGCTGAATCGGCTATGGCCATAGCAACGGCAGCTGCATACGCAGTTGAGCCTGCCATGGTGGAGCCAGAGACGGCCCAAATGACTATGGAAATGTCGGCATCGGCAGGAATGAGTGCTGATGAGATTGCACGCAACCAGGCTGCTATTTCATGCTCACTCGACAATCCTGACTCGTGTGAAATGTGCAGTGGCTAGAAATTAGTCGCACGGTGCAACGGGCCATTCATTGAAGCTCAGTAGCACAAGTGTTGGTTGATTTAGTAATCTACCCCGGAGGAAACTCCGGGGTTTTTTTATTGGATAAACAGCATCGAAAGCTGCAAAAGGATGCATCTTTGTTGCTCACATAAAATCACCACGAAACATGTCAAAACAACTCTGGATTATGGATCCTGCGCACAGTGAAGTTACTTTCAAAGTGCGCCACATGATGATTACCAACGTAAGCGGAACATTTGAGAACAGCTCGGGCTCGATGCATTCGGATGCACCGGATTTCTCGGATGCAGAGTTGCAATTTGAAGCAGAAGTAGCTTCTATTAATACACGAAACAGTCAGCGTGATGAGCACTTACGCACCAACGACTTTTTTGATGCCGCTTCTCACCCGTCGTTGCGTTTTGATGCAGGAAAGCTGGAGAAGACAGGCGATAAGAATTATGTGCTACATGGTGATATTACCATACGTGGAGTGAAAAAGTCTATTTCTATGCAAGCGAATTATACCGGTTTAGTGGTTGACCCATGGGGTCTTACCCGGGCCGGATTTGAAATTACCGGGTCGTTGATGCGCGCGGATTTCGGCTTGCATTGGAACGCAAATACGGAGGATGGCAGCATTGTGCTTTCCGATGAAGTAAAGCTCATCATCAACGTGCAGATGATTAAGCAGGTATAAGCTGAAGCTTGATCATGGCTCTCGAAGACAGTCCATTTATCCGAAAGGCGTTCAAAACAGAAAAGGAAATCCACATTGCGTTGGGTTTCCTCTTGGGATGTCTGATTTCGGCGCTCATTACCTACATTGAAGCTGAGTGGTCATTGACTGAAATTACACTTGCCGGTTTGTGGCAGGTGCATATCAGCACACCGGCCTGTTGGGTGGCTGATTTGGCCCCTGTTGCTATAGCCTTCTATTCATGGTATGGAAGCAGAAAGATCGATATGGCTAATCGAGCAGCTACCGATGCCAATGAGCGCTATGAGCAAATGGCAGTGCTTCGTCAGATGGCCGAGAGTTCGAGTCGCTCGAAGAGTGAGTTCTTGGCGAATATGTCGCATGAAATTCGCACACCGATGAATGCCATCATCGGAATGAACTATCTGATGGGTAAGACACCCCTGAGTGAAAAGCAAGTTGACTACCATCGCAAGATCGATGTGTCGGCTAAAAACTTGCTTCGTATTATCGATGACATTCTCGATTTTTCTAAGATAGAAGCTGGCAAGCTTACACTGGAAAACGACACTATGGCAATTGCGGAAGTTGTTTCTGAAGTTGCCGATGCCGTGAATGTGAAGCTGCAGCATAAATCGGAAGTTGAGTTTATCACGTATGTAGATGTAGCTATACCACGTTATGTGCTGGGTGACAGTTTGCGATTACGCCAGGTGTTACTCAATCTAACTGACAACGCGGCGAAGTTTACCGAGCGCGGTGAAATTCGCGTGATGGCAAAGCTGCTGAAATCGCTCCCTTACGGATGCATTGTGAATTTCAGTATTCGAGATTCCGGAATCGGCATTACAGAAAAACAACTTCAGAATCTATTCAATCCGTTTCAGCAGGCTGACTTGTCGACTACGCGCAAGTACGGAGGAACAGGTCTTGGATTGACTATTTGTCGGCGCATAGTGGAAATGATGGATGGTGAGCTAACAGCAACCAGCGAATCGGGGGTAGGCTCGGATTTTACCTTCAACGCATTTTTCTCGAATGCCGAAGCACCTGAAGAGTCGTTACCGATGCCTAATTATGGCTTGACTGCTTTGCTTGCAGATGATTCTGAAAGTGCGCGCATGGTATTGACAGAGATGCTGGAATCGCTTGGCTTCAATGTGCTCGTAGCAGAAAATGCACCCGATGCGAAAAAAATCTGGAATGATGTGCTAGAGCGCGGAGAAGAAATCGCACTGCTTGTAGTCGATTGGAAGATGCCCGGTATGACCGGACTGGAATTGGTAAAGGACATTAAAGATGGCGCTCCCGAGAAAGTGCCATCGGTAGTAATGGTCACATCTCATGGTGCAGAGGCTGTGCGCGATGCACTCAACAAGAATTTGGTGGATGGACTTCTGATAAAGCCAATTGGCATTTCTACGTTGAATGACACGATTGCTGATGTGTTACAGCAAGACCAAAGGCGCATGCGATCTCAACGCGAGGAGATTGACTACATGGAGTTGTACAGGCAGCATCTGAAAGGAGTTCGCTTGCTTCTGGTTGAAGACAACGAGATCAACATGGATCTCGCAACAGAACTTCTTGAAGACGTTGGCGCACATGTTGACTCTGCGGTGAATGGAATCATGGCTGTTGAAATGATACAGGGACAGTCGTATGATTTGGTGCTCATGGATATTCAGATGCCCGAGATGGATGGCCTAACAGCCACGCGCGAAATCAGAACTCGCATGAAGGCAGACGAGTTACCGATTGTCGCAATGACGGCGCATGCAATCAAGGGAGAATACGAAAAGAGTTTGGCGGCAGGCATGAACGACCACATCACTAAGCCAATCGATCCGGATGTGCTTTACCGAACGTTGATCAAACACATCCGAGGCATATCGATGGACATGGTAACAGTGTCGGGTGCAGAGAAGACGAAGTCAGCGATTCAAATAGCGGGATTGAAATACGAAGAAGGACTGAAGCGGTCGGGTTCGAAGCGTGCATCTTATCACGCGTTGCTGCTGAAGTTTGGTAATCGTTATGTGAACGTAGCTACCGAAGTGCGCACCATGGTTATGAACAGCGATGTGGCCGGTCTTGCCGACTACCTGCACACGCTAGCCGGAGTCAGCGGCAACGTTGGTGCAACCGACGCATACGAGTTGGCTAGTAAGCTTTCGGTTCAATTGAAGTCTTCAAAGGAGGCAGGTGAGCGGAAAATTCGCGTCGATCTTATCTCTCAAATGCAGTTGCTGACAGTGAAGTTGGATGAACTGATTCGATCTATTCGAGATAAAATAAAGCCTGAAGTGGCCACCAGAGATTCTGCAAAGGAAACGGTAGAAAGAAATTGGAGTGAGTTGGCCACTCAGTTGAAAGCAACCATCGCCGAAAACGATTCAGTTGCGTTGGATATGATCGAGGATGCTTTATCCAATGGCAGTGAAGGACCTGCTATGACTTGTCTTGAGGAAGTTCAGCTTTCCTTGTCTGATTTCAATTTCGACAAGGCTCTTGAGCAAATCAACCGAGGTATTGAGGAAGGATTGTTCCGTTAATTCAGCTCGTCGCCGCGCAGCGCTCTAAAGTGCTTGCGCGCTTCCACTACATATAGACTCGCAGGAAATTCAGTAATGAGCTTCTCGAAGAGCGACATAGCTTTAGCGTTATCCTTATAGAATTGCTCTTGTAGCAAAGCAAGTTTGAACAAAGCATCGTCGGCAGTGATGTCGGCGAAATGAAGGTCAACCACGTTTTGATATAAATCTCTGGCCAAATCGAATTGTGCTTGCTTCATATAAATAGAAGCCTTCAGCATTTTGATTTCGTCGGTGAGGCTGTGCGACGGATATTCCGTAAGAATGGAGTCGAGTGTAGTAATACATTCACTGTATCTGTTTTGATACGCAAGTAGATCGGCGCGTGCAAACATCATCATAGGTGCAGTCGTAGTGTCCATGTTGAAGTTATCAGTAATGAGCAGCGAAAGATCAATAGCGTCGTTTGAAATCAATTTGGAAGTTGAGGCTTTGAGCGCGTCGAGTTGTCCTTGCGACCATTCGAAGTCACCTGTGTAATAGGAAATACGTGCGTTGCGAAACTTTGCTTCATTGCCGAGCATGTCATCTTTGAAATCGAGCTCTACTTGGGAAAATAGAAGCGATGCCTCCCAGATATCACCGTTGAATACTTGAACATCGCCGAGTTCCAGTTTACAAAGCGCTTGTGTCTTATTGTAAATACCCGGCAGGGCAATGGACTCTCGGAGGAGGATAACTGCATCGTTCGATTTTTGTAAATGAAATGCCTGAACATGGGCAAGCTCTTTCATTAAGATTGCCGTTTCATGTGAACGGCCGATTTCGTTGAGGGTTGCGATATAGTCAAGTTCCAGTTGGGCGTAAAGAGTAGAGTCGCTGCCAGGTTTTTGGGCCAGCTCTTCTTTCGAAACCTGAAGTTTTTCGATGCGAGCTGTGATGTAGTAGTCGGATGCCGGTCCTTTATCAATAACGGCCTGGTAGGCCTTTCGGGCTGTCTCGTAATCACCGTTGTTTAATGCTAGTTGCGCTAGATTTACTAGACGACTTCCGTTTTCGTTTTGGCGTTTATCAAGAGCAGTTGATTGGACAAGAGCTGAGGCGAAATCTTTTTTCTGCATGAATAGCCAAGCCAGCATTTCTGCATAGATGGTTTTTTCCGGAAATTTTTGAGCGCGCTTTAACAAGGCTGTTTTCAGCATCTCCATATTCTCCGTATTCTCCTCCAGATTGAGCAATCGGTTGAACGAGTTCTGCACGGTTTGCAGATAATGTGACTCTTCTCCGAGTAAATCCAGGAATGCTTCGGTCATACCGGCTTGATCTCCTAGATTTCCTTTCATGTTGGCCACCTCGTAAGTGAAGTTGTATCCGTCCTTTGACTGTGCCCTTCCTTTTTCGTAAACCTTTAAGGCATATTCAAACTCATTGATGAGTCCGAATTCGTTGGCCAGACGTTGAATGTTGGAACGTGTAGGTTCTACTCGTTTGACCGCTTCATCGAATTGCTCATTCGCTTTTTCGGTCATGTTGAATTTACGATAGAGGTCGCCGAGTTTTACATATCCCACGCCGTCTTTGGAGTCTTCCTTGATTTTCTTCTTGGCCATTTTTTCGGCCTCTTCAAAGTCGCGCAATTCGATCAAGGTATTGAGATAATTGTTGAATACCTTGGATGTTTTATTGGTTTTGTAGATTTTTTCGTAATACAACTTGGCTTGCTCAAACATGCCTTGGTTGTAGTAATAATCCGCCAACTCCATGTCGGTTTCCTGCGCGTTGGCTACTATTGCACAAAGCAACATGCCTAGTATGAATATCCAATGCCTGATCATCGTTGTATTGGTTCGGGCACAGTTCGTCTCCAAATCAGAATGGTGTCGTTGAGGCCATTCCATTGGTTGTAGACAGCCTGTTTTTGTTGAAGCCATTCATTAATTTTTGCGTGCCACTGTTGTTGTTTGACTATAAGATTTTGCAGAACCGTATCTGCGTAAAGCTCGTTAATCTCTCGATTCATTCGGTCGTGAGTGGCTCGGTCAGCGAGTATGTTTCGAAAAGCATACAATTCATTTTCCAGTTCATCTTTGCGATAATGCAATGAATCTTTCCATTGCTCAAGCGTTGCGGCTTTTTTCCTGAAGTCACCATATCGTAACAATGCTTCAGCCATGAACTGTTCCATGGTCCCTTTATAGTTGGATTGGAGGTACTTCAATTGACGTGTAATGGAATCTGAAATTTGCAAAGACACAGAGTCAAGAGCAATGATGGTTTTATCCATAGCGAGGTGGAGCGAATCTATCTCACTTATTTCATCATCAAAATTTCTGGGCTCACTGCACGCCTGGAGCAATAAAGCAATTGCAGCAATGAATAGAATTATGAAGCGCATGGCAGTAAAGTTAGCGGAAGCAGCGTGCATCCGAGGTGCGGAGTTAACAAAAAAACAAAAACCACCCTCGACGGAGCACGATGACCAACTCGGAAGGATTCCGTGGAGGCGGAATCCCATTTTGCGACGGGTTGAAAATCTTCGTTGAAGGTTATTTGCGAATCATGTCGAAGCCTGTATACGGGACAAGTGCGGCCGGAATTCGAATGCCTTCAGGGGTTTGATTGTTTTCAAGTAATGACGCTACAATTCGAGGCAAGGCAAGCGCACTTCCATTGAGTGTGTGGACCAACTGAGTTTTACCCTCGCTGTTTTTGAAACGACATTTCAAGCGATTAGCCTGGAAGGTTTCGAAGTTCGAGGTAGAACTCACTTCCAGCCAGCGTTCTTGTGCACCGCTCCAAGCTTCAAAGTCGTAGGTAAGTGCGGAAGTGAAGCCCATGTCGCCGCCGCACAAGCGAATGACGCGGAAGTGGAGTTCGAGTTTCTGAAGGATGCCTTTCACGTGTTCCACCATTTCTTCGAGTATGCCGTAGGAATGGTCCGGGTGCACTAACTGAACGATCTCAACTTTATCGAATTGATGCAGACGATTGAGACCACGCACGTGTGCTCCCCAGCTGCCGGCCTCACGACGGAAGCACGGTGTGTACCCCGTCATTTTTACGGGCAGTTGTTCTTCTTTGAGAATTACATCGCGATACAAGTTGGTGAGTGGCACTTCGGCCGTAGGTATCAGGTACAGATCGTCAACACCCACGTGATACATCTGCCCTTCTTTATCGGGCAACTGTCCGGTTCCAAAGCCGCTTGCTTCGTTTACCATGAGTGGTGGTTGAAATTCGCGGTAACCTGCCTTCGTTGCTTCATCGAGAAAGAAGTTGATGAGAGCACGTTGCAATTTGGCTCCGGCTCCTTTGTAAACAGGAAATCCGGCGCCGGTTATTTTAGTTCCAAGCTCGAAATCGATTAGGTCGTATTCTTCAATGAGTTCCCAGTGTGGTTTTTTCTGCTCGCCGAGTTGTGGCAAGCTGCCCCAGATGTAAACTTCTACATTGTCTTCCGCTACCTTACCATTGGGCACGATGACGTTGGGTACGTTAGGAATGGTATAGAGCAACTGTTTCTGGGCGTCTTCGGTTTGCTCGAGTGTTTGCTCGAGTTCTTTAGCCGCTTCTTTCAGCGCAGCTACGCGAGGTTTCGCCGCTTCAGCTTCCTCTTTTTTACCGCTTTTAAAGAAGTCACCAATTTCTTTCGACAGCTTATTGGCTTCAGCCAGGTTATTGTCGAGGTCGTTTTGGGTTTTGCGACGGATTTCATCAAGGCGAATGATTTCGTCGATTTGCTGGCTGAAGTCTTTGTTGCGTTTTGCTAGGCCGGCAAGAATGCGGTCGCGGTGTTCACGGAGTTGAGAAACTTGAAGCATGGATAGAATCTTAGGGGCGAATTAAAATAAAAAACTCCCGTCCTCGACGTGGCGAGAGCGGGAGTTGGAATATCATCGAGCCCGGCTACGCCTTATGCAGGGATAACCGAAACGTACGATTTGTTGTCTTTTCTTTTACGGAATTCAACAGTGCCGGCAACCAACGCGAAGAGCGTGTGATCTTTACCGATGCCAACGTTGAGTCCTGCATTGTGACGGGTGCCGCGCTGACGCACGAGGATGTTACCAGCAATACATACTTGACCGCCGTATAGTTTTACTCCGAGTCGCTTGCTTTCCGACTCACGTCCGTTCTTTACTTTACCTTCACCTTTCTTGTGTGCCATTTTATTAGGGGTGTTATAGGATTCTGAATGTTGAATTAACCGATTGATTCAATTTTGATAGAAGTCAAATATGCACGGAAACCATTTTTCTTCTGGTAGCCCTTGCGGCGCTTCTTTTTGAATACGATTACTTTGTCTCCTTTGAGGTGTTTCTCTACGCGAGCGGTCACCTTCATACCTTCTACAGCTGGGGCGCCAACAGTAATCTTTCCGGCGTTGTCAACGAGGAGAACCTTGTCGAACGACACTTTCGAACCTTCTTCGCTTTGAAGACGGTTAACGAAGATTTGTTGATCTTTTTGTACTTTGTACTGATGCCCGGCTATTTCTACGATAGCGTACATGGTATTGATTTTTAATGATTTACCTCTAAATTTTTTTTAGAGGGCTGCAAATATAGGGAGCCAACGCGTAATGCACCAAACGATAGGGGAGGAAAAACGCGAAAATTTCATTTTTTATTCGCTAACCACACACCGCTGAGTACAATGAGGGCGCAAGCGAGGTGCAAAAGCCCGAATGATTCACCATCGTCGAGTCCCCAGGCTACGGCTACCATGGGCATGATATAGGTAACCGAAGAGGCGAAGAGTGGTGACGTTTGTTGGGTCAGCCAGAAATAGAGCATATTGGCCATACACGTTCCGAAAACAGCCAAGACGCATACAAATCCAACAGACTTCCAACCGTGAGGATGGGTCGTTACGACCTCTGATATATTGGTTTGTAGGAGATATATCGTCCAGGGAATACCGGCAAGTAAAAGAGAAAGAGCTGTGATGTGAAGTGGATGAATATGTGGAATTTTCGCTGAAATGGTATTGACGCTGATGCCATAGAACAAGGTCGCTACAATGATCAGCAAGGAATACATCGGGTTTTGAGAGCCACCCATGCCCTGCAAGGCAATTAGGCTTATTGCGCCTGATAAGCCAATTAGAACACCTAAGATTTGAAGGCGTTTGAGCTCTTTTTGAAAAAAGGCAATTCCAATAAGGAGAGTAAAGAGAGGTGTCAGCGTATTCAGAATGCCCGCGAGGCTGCTATCGAGATGTTGCTGAGCGGTAGTGAATAGAACAGCCGGAATACCGCTTCCCATCAGGCCAACAACAGCTAGGTATTTCCACTCGCGAATTTTGATCTTCCGAAATGCTCTAATGGAGACAGGTAGTAATAGAGCTGAGGCGATACCCATGCGCAGAGCAGCGACTTGATCCGGCGCCAAAACCGGTCTATTGAATTCATCCTTCAGTGCATGCTTCATCAGAATGAATGAACTTCCCCAGGTAAGGGCCAACAATAGAATGGCTGCAAAGTGGAGAGAGCGGGGTGATTGTTTCAGCATGCGCAGCAAAGTTACCGTGCTGTTGACCAAATGGCGCCATTACATTTGCATAGAAAAATTGAAAGTCATGAAGAAGTTTGTTAGCCTTCTAGTATGTGTAACAGTGTTGGTGGCATGTGGCGAAGTTGCCTCACCGGTTAAACCTGAAGCTGTTGTTGTGCATCGCGATCTTGATTCAGAAGTGATTAAGACAGTCGCTAAAATGTCTGTAGGAGGTATGATGTGTGCCGAGGGCTGCGGAGGTAAGATTCAGCAAGATTTGCGCGCATTGCCTGGTGTGATCGGGACCGAACTTGACTTTACGGAGGGCAGTTCGGAAAATATCGTGAAGGTGGAGTATGATCCGGCCGTAACAGATGAGAAGAAATTGATTGAATGTGTGCATGGAATCGCCGATGGAAAGTACTCTATTTCCAAAGTGGAGGTGCTTCATTATCATGGTTTGCATAACAAAGCTTCAAATGGAGGCGCGGCTGTATAAACCATGAATATCCGAAACACCGTTCGACTGCTGGCTCAGGTTTCTCTTGTGTTGACATTCGTAGTTATTGTGGCGGGCAGCATTGTGCGCATGACGGGCAGTGGTATGGGGTGTCCCGACTGGCCAAAGTGTTTTGGCTACCTTATTCCTCCCACGGATGAGGAGGTGTTGTTTTTCAAAGAAAGCTATCTGTATGAGGCCGGTCAAATGATCGTGCGTCACGATACACTTTGGGTTGCCAATACGAGTTTCACTTCCGTTTCGAACTTCAATCATTCCGATTGGCATAAGTATCCAAAACACGATTATGCGGTCTTCAATGTTTTGCATACGTGGGTGGAGTACATCAATCGACTTGCTACCGTTGTATATGGTATTCCTGTGTTTTTGCTTTCGCTTTTCAGTTTGTTACTGCTTATTCGTGAGCGTGACTGGATTATTTTTTCTCTTGCTTTTCTAACCGATGTCATGGTTGGTTTTGAAGCTTGGCTCGGTAAGCTTGTTGTGGATGGAAACTTGGTCGAAAATTCGATTACGTACCACATGGTCGGAAGCATTGCGCTTGTCGCCTTGTTATCCATCATTGTATTCCGATTGAGCAGAGAAGATGAGGTTTTTCAAACGAAACGGATATTTCGAATGGCGATGTGGTCGCTCGTTGCGTTGTTGTTTGTTCAGATTTTGATGGGAACCCAGGTGCGTGAAGAGGTTGATGTTGTAGCGAAGGTTAGCGATGATCGAAGCACATGGATCGACTCCTTGCCAGCGATTTTTTACATACACCGTAGCTTTTCCATTCTCATATTGTTGCTTGCCGGATTTATTTATTTCAAGGCAAAAGAAACTTCGCGCTTGGTTCAATTCAACTGGGCTATGCTGGTACTGTTGCTGGAGTTGTTGGCAGGCATTGTTCTGTCATATCTCGACATGCCGGCGCCGATGCAACCCTTACATCTTCTGCTTGGGGTGCTATGCTTTGCGCTCGTGTTTTACACAGCAATGCGCATTCAGTTTAAGAGAGCGTAGTCTATTTTTTCTTTCCTGCGATGTCGATGCGCAACGAGAATACGTTGCTATAGAGTACATCGCTCACATTGCCGATATCGGAAAGAGCATAATCGATTTGCAGGTTACGAATGCGAAGACCAAGTCCTAGGTTTGGTTGCAGAGTCAGGTAAGTGCTTTGATCGAAGTCGCTCACGCGCTGAATATTACCTACGCCTGCGCGCACAAAAATCAGTTTATTGTAGATAGCCTCAATACCTAGGTTGGGATCGATGCTGAATGGTTTGGCGCTTATGAGCACGTTTCGTTTTCCGTCGGTTGTGATAGTTGCATTCAGCTCTGCCAGTATGGTTACTTTCTTGATGTCGAAACTGCGGCCTGCACCCAGCACGAGGCGAGGCAATGTCACTTCCAGACCGTTTTGAGGGATTTCATTCCCGGTATTTTCAAATACTTCTTTTGTGCGGTCGCTGAGCGAATAGGACCAGGCATTAAAAGTGGAGGTAATGTCTTTTGCTACAGCTCCGAAGTGCCAACGATTATAATCGTACTGCATACCGGCATCAATCCCGAAGCCCCAAGCGCTCGCAAAATCTCCAATGTGTCGGTAAATCACTTTGGCATTGATGCCCCATCGAAAGCGATTGGCACGATTCAACGGATCGATAATGGTTTGCTGGGTGGCTGAGGTAGTGTTTTTACCTGGCCAACCGTTGCGACCATACGAGAAAATGAAGGCGTAATCAACAGCCGAAAACTTGGTAATGCGATCATAGTCGATATTGCCACCTGCATCGATGAGTTCTGTGGTATTGGGAATATCGTCGACACCGAAACGAATAATTGAAAATGCAGCTGCGCTTGAGGAGTCGATGGCTTTACCAAAGGAAGCGTAGTCATATTTGGCAATACCGGCAAAGTATTCAGAGTGCATGGCAGCAACTTGCAGGCGTGAGCCGAGTCGATTAATTCCTGCCGGATTCCAGTATCCCGCTGTTACGTCATTCACGCTTGCAACCTGCGCCATAGACATACCTAACGCGCGTGCACCAACGCCGATGTTAAGAAATTCGTTGGAGTATTTGGGAGTGAGATCGTCGGTTTGAGCAAATGAGTTGATAGCGATAATGAAGCACATGGAGAGTGCTGTGAAAGCTTTGGCTGTGGCGTTGACTTTTCGCGCTTGGTTCATTGGTTCAAAAATAAGATAGCGCAGCCTTAACCCTCTAAAAGCTGAATTATTGTGTGAGCTATCGAATGAGGTTCCAGTGAGGGCGGAATCCGTACATCGTTGACGTTGTGTTTCAATAGCTCGTCGCGCGTGGCTTCACCGAAGGCAACACATTTCAAGGGATCATCAGGCTTCGTGCTTTTGAAAAACGAACGGACATTACTCGGGCTAGAAAAGACATGAATATCGCATGGTGGAACCGGAGTAGTTTTTTCATGTGTGGAGTATACAGGCCAATCAACTATTTGCTCGGCCGGCAAAGCAGACTGCACATGGCGAATGCTTTCAGCGGCGCCCGGGAAAAGCACCGTCCCTGAGCCTATGGCTTCCGCAAATCGATAGGCGGAGTCGGCAATATCAATAGCGTTGCCTACAAAGTCTACGGAACGGTATTTCTCAATTGCTTTAGCCGTGGCCACTCCAATAGCACCTATTTTTTGTTTTCCGATAACTGGATGTTGATTGAAGAAGTGACGCGCAGCATTGGACGATGAAAAGAAAATCCAGTCGGTTTGGGGTATATTTCTATCAAATGAAATGGGCGTGGTTTCAATCAGTGATTGCGCTAGGATTTGCACGTCGACAGGCAGAAAGGATTGTATGGCTTCACAGTCTGATGGTTCTCGAGATATAAAGACCTGTTTTTTCACCATTACTGAATGCGATGAAGAATCTGTTCGATAAGTTGAGATTCGTCGGTTCCCTGAAGTTCGAACTTCATGACCGGTTCATTCCAACTTTTGGCGAAAGCTACCCAAACATGGAATGTATTATCCTGATATATTGCATGTACTCCAAGTGGCAGCTGGCATCCGCCCTGCATGCGATTCAGCACTCGACGTTCTATGTGGATGTTGCGCTGCACTTGTATCGAATTGAGCGCATTTAACATTTCTATCAATTGCAAATCATTGCTTCTCGTTTGAAGAGCTAGCACGCCTTGAGCAGGCGCCGGTACTAATTCATTTATATCGAGTGGAAGAACGTGCAAGTCAGAAAGGTTGAGTTCCAGTCGATCTACACCGGCCTTGGCGAGTAGTATAGCATCGAACTCCGCATCGCGAAGTTTTTGAACACGGGTTGGAACGTTTCCACGGATGTCGACCGCAACGGCGTCGGGTCGGGCTTGCAAGAGTTGTGCTTTTCGGCGAGAGCTGGAAGTGCCGATGCGTGCTTCTTTTTTGAATTGCCATGGGGCTGAAGCATCGAAGGCATCGGGGTGAATGAGCAATAATTCGCGGGCATCTGCGCGCTCGCTTACGGCTGCAATGGTAAGGTCTTCGGGCGATTGGGTTTCGAGGTCTTTGTGTGAATGCACTGCCAGGTCTATCGTTCCGGCGAGAAGAGCCTCTTCTATTTCTTTCGTGAAAAACCCTTTTCCTTCAATCTTATCGAAACTCAGATGTTGGATGGCATCCCCTTTCGTTTTTATAATTTCGATTCTGGATTTCACTCCGATATCGCTCAATTGGTTTTGAACGAAATGTGCTTGCCATAAAGCTAAATCGCTGCCTCGCGAGCCAATGATGACTTGATTTTTCAATCGGAAATTTTTTGCGAAAGTAAGGTGGGGTGTCAGTTCTTTTTCACCTCATCGAGCAATACATCTTTCGCCATTTTCATGGGAATTGAAATGTACTTTTTCTCCATGTAACTCACGATTTTCTCAAGCACCTCTCGTGAATGATCATCGAGTGTTTCAAGGTCTTTGGCAAACACAGAGCCTAGAGCTGTATTTCGAATTTCTTTAATGGTTTCCGGAATAGAAACCATCGCTTTTTCGATTTGTCGCTCTTTGTGCACTTTCTCGAATTCACGCAATCCGTTTTGGATAATGGGCATACAGTCGGCTATGGCTTGTTCGCGGAACTGAATGTTTTCACTGGCCCATTCCTTTATTTGTTCCATGCCGTAATAATGCACGTTGGTATCTGTAGCAATGGCCTCAGACACATCGGCAGGCAGAGCAAGGTCAATGATCAGTTTGGTTTCGGTTTCGTTTTGAAGTAGCTGTGAATATAGTTTTTCCGTTACGATAACATCCGACGACCCTGTGCAAGAAATAAGCGCATCGAAACCTTCTGAGTAGACTTGTAATTCATCCAGACCCAGAGCTTTTCCCCCGGTTGTTTTTGCCAGGTCATTAGCATTTTCAAATGTGCGATTGGCAAAGGTTAGTTGCGTGTATCCATTCTCCTGGAGGAACTTGGAGAAGTTGCGAATAATTTGTCCTGCACCTATAAGGAGGACGCGCGCATTAGTTGGGAGTTCGTGTTTTCGAAATTGTTCCCATGCAAGTGAAACTACACTAACCGGTTTTTTAGCGAGATCGGTTGTGGTGAAAACTTCTTTTGCTGTTTGAATGCACTGTCTAATGATGAGGCGCAGGTCGTCGCCGGTTAATTCCATTACTGCGCAATCTTCGTATGCTTTGCGCAGTTGCGTGATGATTTCGCGCTCGCCGATGATTGCCGAATCGAGGCTCGCTGCGACGTTCAGCAAGTGCTCAGCTGCTTCCACACCATTGTGACGTTCGGCTAGAGCGGCGATAGATCGAATCTCGTCTTCCGTCAGGTCAACACCTGTAGCACTGATCATCTGAGCGGTAACTCCCGGGCAGACATAATGCGGAAGAGTGAAGATGAATTCGACACGGTTGCAAGTGGAGAGGTACATGACTTCAGCCATTCCACATGCTTCTTTTACCCTAGAAAGGGTTATCTTTCTTGCATCATCGGCAATGTGAAATTTACCGATGGTTTCCAGTGGAAAGTTTTTATGGGTTATGGCTACAACTCGCAGATCGTTCACGTCGTAATTCTTTGTTTGCAAAGATTTTTCAGACGTATCGGGCGATTGTCACAAGAAAGTCAATGCACGCGCTGAGAAATATCAATTATCTCGGCCGGAATTTCTTCTTCTTGTTGTTCTTGTTGAACTTGTGTTTGTTCTTTTTGCCGAAACGTTCTGTTTCGTATTCTTTGAATCCACCGGCAGTAAGAGGCTTAACAGCCTGCAATTGAGTTACATTTTCCAGTTGGATGCTCCCTTTGGAAAGGATGCCAAGATCTTTTAGGATCACATCATCGTGCACAATGTTTCGGTTCCAGTTGGTCGCGTTGTATTTCATGACATTGGCAATGGTCAATGCAAAAGCATTTTTTGATTCCCCCTCTTCCATGGCAGCGCACTTGCGAATCATGGACTCTATATAATGCCCGTAATGGCCAAAACGAATTTGGTTGTTGGGGTATGGCATGGGTTCCGGTTTGCTTTGGAGGTGTTCCTTATCCGGTTTCGGATAAGGACTATCTACATCCAGACTAAATGCTGACATGATATGCAAATGGTCCCAAAGCTTATGGTTGAAGTCTTCTATGTCGCGCAGGTGAGGGAAAAGCTGGCCCATTACGCTGAGTACGGCACGCACGCACTTGTTACGTTCCTCGCGGTCTTCGAGTGTGAGTGCATATTCAACCATGCGCTGAATATTTCTTCCGTATTCGGGAATGATAAGGTGCGGGCGGTTGCTGTTATAAGGCTGAAGATTCAGCTTATCGTTGATTGTCTCTTGCATGTGAATTGAGGGGAAACCCTGAGTGATTGACCGCACGAAAGTAATTCAAACAAGATTAAATCGACCATTGATAGCTAAAAACATACGCTCGGCTTCGTTTTTTGCGAGAAAAATCAACGTGCTTTTACTAACATCGATAGGTTCACTTTTTTGAAAAGTCGGTTTGCAACAGCCTCGTTTGTTGTTCTTTATTAGGCCAATCAAATTACCGTTTTCGGCATTTGCCTAAAAGTGCTGATTACGAGAGCCAAACCCATATCAACCAACATGGAAAACTCATTCAAATTCGATTTGCCGACCAGCAACTCTTCAATCATCAAGGTGATTGGCGTTGGCGGCGGTGGCAGCAACGCTGTCAACTACATGTATGAACAAGGTATCAAAGGAGTAGATTTTATTGTTTGCAATACCGATGCTCAGGCACTCGACAAGAGTCCTGTTCCACTGAAAATTCAGTTGGGCAGTACCTTGACGGAAGGCCGCGGAGCCGGATCTATTCCGGAGGTAGGTCGCAATGCGGCCATCGAAAGCCTGGAAGAAATAAAAGAATTGCTGAGTGACAATACCACCATGGTATTCATTACAGCCGGCATGGGCGGAGGTACCGGTACAGGTGCTGCTCCGGTAATTGCCAAGGTTGCGCGCGATCTGGGTATTTTGACAGTTGGTATCGTAACCGTTCCCTTCATGTTTGAAGGGAAAAAGCGATCAAGTCAGGCTGAGCTTGGACTGGCTGAAATACGCGCCAACGTTGACACCTTGCTTGAGATTAACAATGACAAGCTTCGCGAATTGTATGGAAACCTTACACTGAAGGCTGCATTTGGTCATGCCGATGAGGTTCTTTGCACGGCTGCCAAGGGTATTGCCGAAGTGATTACTCTCATCGGAACTGTAAACGTCGACATGAACGACGTTAAGACCGTAATGAAAGATAGTGGCAAAGCCATCATGGGTTCGGGCCGTGCAAGCGGTGAGGGCCGTGCCCGTAAGGCGGTTGAGTCTGCGCTTGAGTCACCGTTGCTCAACGACCGTGACATCACAGGTGCAAATTTCGTATTGCTTAACATCACGCACGGAAACGATGAATTGCTGATGGATGAAATCAGTGAGATCACCGATTACATCCAGGAGCAAGCCGGAATGTCGGCAGAGGTTATCTGGGGCTACGGACAAGATGTTTCGCTCGGTGATGAAGTGTGCGTTACAGTTATTGCCACCGGTTTCGTTGGCAATGGTAACTCAGACAGCTGGAGCGATCGTGCAGACGAGCCAAAGAAAATGTGGCTGGAAGCCGAAGGCGCCAAAGAGGTTGTGGCTAAAGTTGAAACCCCTGTTGCCGATGTGCCCGTGGTGAACGTAGCACCTACAGTAGTTGAGGAGGCTCCAAGCGAACCGTTTTTGAAAGTTGTCGAGGCCCCGGTCGAATTCGAGTTCGAGGTTATCAATAAGATTGATGAGCATGCAACGGATATTGAAGATGTGCCTGCTATCTCAACCTTGAAAATCCGCGAAGAAGAGTTAACGCTCGACGAGCCTGTGCTCATGGAGCTTGGCAGCAACTTCAACGATATCGCTGCTAAATCGATTGAAGAGGCACCTGCTGCATCGTTGAAACATAAGGAAGAAATCAAAGAAGAAGTTGTGATGAGTGATCGTCCGAATCGCAACGAATTGGTAGCACGCAACAAAGAGCGTGAAATGCGCATCCGCGAATTCACCATCAAGTTGAAGACTCCAAACGGCTTAAGCGAATTGGAGAACGAGCCGGCTTATGCACGCAAGAAGATTTCATTGGACAGTGCACCGCACAGTTCTGACAGCAATATTTCACGTTACGCCTTGAATGAGTCGGTGGATGAAGCCGGCCAGCGCAAGGTTGAGCTACGTGAGAACCCTTTCCTCCACGACAACGTGGATTGATTCCTTAAACTGAAAACAATTAAAAAGCCACCTCAAGGGGTGGCTTTTTTATGCAATCATGTGCGCAGTTCTTATTATGCTCCGCGCTTTTCTTTCACGTTTTTCAGTCGAATATTCAGCGATTCTACAATGACTGAGAAGAATAGCGCTGCGTAACCGTAGGTCTTAATGTTGACGCCTTCAGGCAAGTGCAATACGTGCGCGTCTTCCAAAGATTCCAACACCAGAATGAGTCCGATAACGACTAAGAAGGCTAACGCAAGCATTTTGATAGTGGGATATTTCTCTATAAAGTCGCTCACATAAGGAGCGAACATCAGCATAGCAATCATCGCTACAATGACAGCCATGATCATGGTAGCAAGCGCCAGTGCCGCGTTGGGGTTGTCGGAGGTTACACCAACTGCCGTTATGATTGAGTCAAACGAGAACACGATGTCGATGAGTGTAATCTGCAATATGGCTTGAGTCCAGGTGAGTTGACGTGACTTCGCGGTTTCTTCTTTGTCGGCAATTTTGAACTTGTGATAAATCTCTGTTACCGTTTTCACAATCAAAAATGCACCACCACCAAACAAGATAAGGCCTCGGCCGGTAATGGGTATGTGCCCGATGAAGAAGAATGGGTCGACCATTTTTGTAATGAGGTTGATGGTCGATAGCAGCAAAACGCGGACAGCGAGGGCTAGCATCAATCCTATGAAACGCGCGCGCTGCTGGTCTTTCTTATTGGGTATGTAGCCACAAATGATAGCAATGAAAATGATGTTGTCGATGCCCAACACAATTTCCAAAACAACCAAGGTAAAGAGGCTGAAAATTCCACCGAACGTGGTAAAAACTTCAATGAAGGCGTCGAGCATGCAGCGTAAATATTTGCGGTGACGAAGATAGTGTTATGAATGACAAGGAAAAAAAACGCACGGGAATATCATATTCCCGTGCGTTTTTTTGCTAGGGCCGTTATTTTTTTACAATACCACCGGGGCCTTCCAGTGAAACAGAAGTTGTGCGGTTTGCATTATTGGCTTTGATGAGTGAGTCTTGTTTTCTTTTCATCTCTTCCATCTTTTTTTCCTGTTCAAGGTATTCTTTGTAGGAAGGCAATTGGAATTCTTCCAGTTGTGATTTTACAACATCGTCGATGGCTTTGAAGTCGGCATTTTCAGGCGCATTGGAAAGAGCCATGGTGCTTAGTCGGTCATTGATTTGAACTCGCATTGTGATGTCTTTCTCAATCAACTGACGGTGCTTTTCATCGAGACTGTGATAGAAATCGATTTCCTGATTGTTGATGTCAATCATTCGCTTGCTGAGTTCCAGTGCCTTCTCGTCGAATTCTGCCTGGTACATCAAGTCGACCAGTTGCCACATGATTTGCGGCTGCTCATATGGAACGTTGTATTCAGGCATAACATCCAGTGAACGCTGAATAACCTCACGGGCTTTTTCAAGATCACCTTCTTCGATGAGTTGTTCTGCGAGGTGGCCGAATTGCAGACGCAAGTTGGTGGTCATGCGGCGATTATTTTCATCCATGTAGATAGGCAGCTTGTCCATGTTGCCCCATTGGAATTTGTTCATCATGTTGTCGAACATGATGGCCGAGCTTACACCGCCGTCGATGTTTGGGTTCGGATTTTTCTTGTGCTTAATCGGTGTGAGACGGTAAGCAAGTCCTTCGAGTTGGAAGTATTGCTCAAGTCCCATGTATGCATCACCACCTGTAGTAACAGCGAAGTATACCGGGCGATTCCAGTCCATGTTGTTGAGCAGGTCAAGAACGGCCATATTGGCTTTGGTAATGTATGAGCGCGGGCGACCGCTGCCATCAACTAAACTGAATTGGATATCGGTTACGAGTGTGTCGCCTTCGTTGAGTAAAGGACGATAAGTTTCAGCAACTGCGCTGTCTACCTTGAGGCTGAACTTATAAGTTGGCAAATAGGCGATTTTATTGCGACCGTTATCGATGGTTTTACTGTCTTCGAGCGCTACAGCCATGGCTTCAGAAATCGGCATGAAGCCTTTTGTTTCGCGGTTAGGGTCAACAAACATAACGTCGCGAGTGCCCTGGCGATATTTCTGCTCGGGCATTTTGAATGGAACCGGCTGACCATCGTATGCCTGGCGCTTCATCTGATCGATGTACCAGTCAGTGTTGAGCAGTGAGAGGTTTACAACGCGTACATCGGTGCGAATGCCTTCAACCTCTTGCGCATACCAAAGTGGGAATGTATCGTTGTCTCCATTGGTGAAAATGATAGCGTTCGGCTGCAGCGATTGCAGGTAGTTGATAGCCATTGCCAATCCGGTTTTACGGTTCGCGCGTGTATGGTCGTCCCAGTTTTGATACGCCATCAGAGCCGGAGTAACCATGCAAATGAGTATTGCGGCCAATGCCTTGCTGGAGGTTTCTCCTTTAATTACTTTGCCGAGAAGCATCATGAGCGCGAGCATGGCAGTTGCCACGATGCTCATATACATCAACGAATAACCAAAGCCATTGCTTCCGGTTGCTAGGCGCTCGGCGAAAAGAATAATGACGGAGCCACCCACAGTCATTGAAGCCACTTTGGTAACGTTTTGGAAAGTCCATTGTGTTGCTGCGAAGTAGAGGGCATAGACAGCGAGACCAATCCAGATAGCAAACGCATAGAACGAACCGGCAAATGCGTAGTCACGTTCGCGAGGTTGTTGGGGGGTCTGGTTCAGATACACGATGATGGCAAAGCCGGTTAGCACGAAGAGAAGACCTACTACCCAGAAATCTTTCTGGCTGCGAATCATTTGGAAAACCAAGCCAATCAGCCCCAAGATGAGTGGAAGCATGAAGTAAACGTTGTAGCCGCGATTGCTTTTTTCCATGTCGGAAATTTTCTCACGATTGCCAACACGCTCCTGGTCGATGAGGTTCACGCCCGACATCCAGTTTCCTTCTGTGAATTCGCCGTGACCCTGACGGTCGTTTTGGCGGCCCGAGAAATTCCACATGAAGTAGCGCCAGTACATATGACCCACCTGGTAGCTGGTAAAGAATCGGAAGTCTTCGGCCGCTGTTGGAATCATTTTTTCGCGCATGCGGTCGAGGCTTTTTAGCAAGGATCGAGGATCTTGATCTTCGAAGCCGCGAGGCATTTTATTCGTTTGAGAGTAGTAGTTTAAAGCGCTTTCGGATTGATCAATCGCCTGCTCGGCATTCTTCACCTTCTCTTGTCCTTTTTCCGAGTTCCAGTTTTGGTAGTTGCTCCACTCCTTATAGTCTTTGAGGTGGTTGCCTTGGTTGGAGTGCATGCGCGGGAAGTATCCGCAGAAGTCCTTGTCGTAGTTGGGCACGCTTCCTTTCTTCTCGCCGCTCTCGATGTATTCTTCCACGAGCGATAGTTTTTCATCGGGGTGAGAAGCAATGTATTGATCTGCCGTGAATTTATCTCGGCTTGAAAGCACGAGTTTGTTTTTGGTGCTGTTTTCACGAACGCTATATGACTTAATCCACACATCGCCACCATCGCGGTAGGGGTTCTCCAAATCCTGAGGCGTGTTGAAGTATTGTCCGAATACGAGTGGTCGATCACCGTATTGTTCGCGGTTGAGGTAAGAAAGCAATGCAAATAGGTTCTCCGGATTGTTTTCATCCATTGGAGGATTTGCATTGGAGCGAATGATGACCGTAGCGAAAGTGGTATAGCCAAGGATTGCCATGGTAATACCTAGCACCAAGGTGTTGGCCAGCACCATGTTCCGCTTATGCGTTACAATGATGCCCAGGGTAATCAATCCAACAACCAGCATCATATAGAAGAGAGCACCGCTATTGAATGGCATTCCGAACGAATTCACGAAGGTTCTTTCGAAGAAGCCAGCAAGCTGTACGAACCAAATGATGACACCGGTATTGATAAGGAACAACAAGAACAGAGAGATAGCACCGGTTGCTATAAGACCTTTCAGGCTGTATTCATATTTCTTGAAATAGTAAACCAGGCAAATGGCAGGAATAGCCAGCAAGTTCAATAAGTGGACGCCGATGGACAAACCCATGAGGTAACCGATAAGCACGAGCCATCGCAGTTCGCCGCCTTCGTTAACTTCAGATTCCCATTTGAGAATGGCCCAGAACACAACAGCTGTGAAGAGCGACGACATTGCGTACACTTCCGCTTCAACCGCCGAAAACCAAAAGGTATCGGAGAAGGTGTAAGCCATTGCACCTAGAATACCACTACCGAGGATGGCCCACAATTGGCCGCTGTTGGGCTCTTTTGCACCTTCCGGCAAAAACTTTTTCGCCATGTGTGTGATGGTCCAGAACAAGAAGACGATAGTTAGTCCGCTGCATAGAGCCGACAAGAAGTTTATCATGACCGGAACCGTGGCCGGATCTACGAACGCCGAGAACACTCGGCCTATCAACATGAAAAGAGGTGCTCCGGGCGGGTGGCCGACTTCAAGCTTATACACTGAAGAGATAAATTCACCGCAATCCCAAAACGGCATGGTGGGTTCCAGCGTAAGGGCATAAACAATGGTTGCAATGAGACCCATTGCCCATCCGGTGATAACGTTCAGCTTGTTGAAATTCATAGACTTGATTATTGTATTCTGTAATTCGTGCACGCGAATTTAGGAAGACAGGGGGATTTCCTGTCTAAATTGCCGCCTACATTCCCGATAGAAATGAATTTTTTCAAGAGACCCATTGATGAAATGCCTGCTCAGGGGTTGGAGCAGCATGCTCAATACGCGACGGCGGCCCCATTCCCGCACATCGTAATGGATGATTTTTTCAATGCCGATGTGCTACGATCATTGTTGACCGAATTTCCGGAGCTAGGCAAAGAAGCCGGTGATATCAATTATGTGAATCCCAACGAAAGCAAGTTTGCTTCGAAGGGTGAGGGCCGCTTGGGGCCTGGTGCGCGTGAGTTGGTTCATCTGCTCAACTCGCAGCCTTTTTTGGAATACTTACAGAATCTAACAGGCATCAAAGAGACCTTAGTTCCGGATCCTTATTTGGAAGGTGGCGGATATCATCAAATCAAGCCCGGAGGATTCCTGAAGGTGCACGTCGACTTTCACAAGCATCGATTGATGAATTTGGATCGCCGAATCAATGTGCTCGTTTATTTGAATGAAGACTGGAAGGAAGAATACGGCGGGCATTTCGAGTTGTGGGAGCGTGACATGAGTGGGTGTGCAGTGCGCATTGCACCATTGTTTAATCGCATGGCAATATTCTCGACGACCGATTACAGCTGGCACGGTCACCCCGATGCGCTCACATGTCCGCCCGATCGTTCGCGCCGAAGCCTTGCACTTTACTATTACACCAACGGACGTCCTGCAGACGAAATTAGTCCGGAGAATAGAACGCGTATCACTACAACATTCACCGCACGCGAGGGAATCGATTCTTCAGATATGAAGCGTTACAATGGATTGGTGAATTTCGCGAACGATGTATTGCCACCGTTTGCAGTTCGCTGGATTAAAAAATTCCGCAAGGGATAATCGTTATGAAGACCATGCATGAACACGGGCTGAAGCTCGATCATTTAACAGAATACACGGCTTACCCCGTGCACATGGAGCGTTTGAATTGGTTGGTGAAGACCATTCAGGATCAGCGTTCATCTTCTTCGGAAACGGTGAGGATTCTGGATGTTGGTTGCGGCACGGGCAACATCACCATACCTCTCGGCATGATACCGAATTCGGAAGTAGTGGGCATCGACATGTATCAGCCAAACATCGATTTGGTGAACCAGCGGAATACGCTTTCGAATGTGCGCGTTACGTTTTCGCGTCTAAGCGATTTCGATGTTGCGAATTTCGACTTCATCATTTTCACCGAAGTGCTCGAGCACATACCCGGCTACCGCGAAATACTCGAAGACTTGAGCAAGCGCATGAAGCCAAGTGCTCAGATACTCGTAACCATACCCAACGGATGGGGGCCTTTTGAATGGGCGATGCAACCCATGTACATCATGCGACGCATGGGCTTGAATGGATTCATCGGAAAGGTGAAGAAGCTGCTGGGAAAGAAAGAGCCGTACGCGTTGAATCAGGAAATCGATCCGCACGTGAATTTTTTCACGCGCAAGCAAATCAAGAACGACTGTAAAAATTTTGGCTTAGAACTCGTCGAGTTTGAACCCGCTTTTGTGATGGCACCGATTATGGAAACCTACACGCCATTCATATCACTCAACAAAATCGCATACATCGATAACAAGATTGCACACAAGCTGCCTGTGTGGCTGGCGAGTGGGTGGTACTATCGAATGACAAATGACAAATGACTAGTGGCGAATGGCGAGTGGCGAGTGAAAGGGGGGACTCTTATCACTTGCCATTTGCCACTAGTCATTAGTCACTAGCCATTAGTCACTAGTCATTTTATCGAGCGATTTCAAAGATCACACGTTCCATCTTCCCTCTGCTCGTCAAGTGCGCCACATACAATCCAGTGCTCAATGCGGAGGTATTGAATTGAACCTGCGATTGATTTGGGTTCAAAGTCGCAACGCGCTTGCCGGTCATGTCGAAGATTTCGATGTGTTGGATGGCTTCTTTGCATACGAACTGAATGTTGTCGGATGCGGGGTTCGGGAATGCATTTACAGTCTCCGTAGATGTTTCCTCAACACCAATGGTGCAATCCATATTGACGCCGATAGCAGCAGTGGAAGATGATTCTCCAATGTTCAATTGAAGGTCACCTAGCTGCTGAACGTTTAATCCTTCGATGGTGCAAGCGATGGAAAGAGCCTGCACAGGGAGCGGAGAATTGATGCTCACTTCATAGCAACCATCGGGAATGCAAAGAGATAGTGTGTCGTTTATAATTCCATCTGTTTCGATTGACGCCTGAAATACAGGACCTAAAGGAACAGTTACCGCAAATTGTAGTAGTTCATTGATAGGCTCGAAATAGTTCGCGTCTACAATAACTGTTACTTCATTGAATTCGCATGGTGTTTCCATGTCGTCTACAACAACTACCTGGCAAGAAGTATTAGAGCAGTTGCCTGTTGTAACGGTGAGACAAACAGTGTACACACCGTTCGATTCGTAGTACACATTGCCACCGGGGCCATCGCTTGTGGTACCATTGCCGTATTCCCACACAAATTCCGCTATACCGCTGAATTCAGAGTTGTTGATGAATTCGATATGACCGGGTGTCGAAGTATAAATAGGTTCGAATGCTGCTTCGCACGAAGGCGGCCCCGCGCAGTCTGTATTTACGCCAATTAAGTAGGTTATAGCAATTTCGTCTTGGTAAATGATGGTTGCATTCTCGATAAGATTCACGCTGTTGAGGATGAAGAAAATATTTACACCTTGACCAATGAGTAACGGGTTATTGTTGTCGATGCTCAAGTAATAGCAGCCATCGGGCAGGCAAAGTGGAGTGTCGAAGTATGGATCGTTTTCGGTGTATTCAGCAGCACCCGAAGTAACCATTATGCCCGATTCCACATTTGAAATCATGTAGGTGAGCCAGGGTGTGCCACCTTCGAGGATGTAGCTGTCGATTCCGAATCCGATTTCGTTGCAAGGTTGCTCGCACGCTTCTACTTCGATGGTTGTGCAAAGTTCCACACCATTCGGACAAAGCGGGGTGGTGTAGAAAGCGCACACGTTGTATGTGCCCGGGTTGGCATAGATGTGCGAGAAGAAATGTCCACTTTGCACAGCACCCGATTCATCGCCCGGGAACCAAGTCACGTTTTCACCTTCTACGAACGAACCGATTTCGAAGTTCATCACACCGCATTCAGCGCCGGCACCCGACCAGATTTCGGTGGGGCATTCAACGGTCGTGTTGCAATCTTCTACCATAATTGTTGTGCAGAGTTCAACGCCATTCGGGCAAAGCGGAGTGGTGTAGAAAGCGCACACGTTGTATGTGCCCGGGTTGGCATAGATGTGCGAGAAGAAATGTCCACCTTGCACAACACCCGATTCATCGCCCGGGAACCACATTACGTTTTCACCTGCTACAAATGAACCAATTTCGAAGTTCATCACACCGCATTCTGCGCCTGCACCCGACCAAATTTCGGTGGGACATTCAACAGCAGACGCACACTCAACTTGCACCGTATACACCATGGTTATAATTCCGATAGGAGGCATAATCGGGCATTGCGGGGCGTTGATTTCAGCGGTCACTATGTACACGCCGTTTTCCAACCAGGTGTGATCGGCATTGATTCCGCCGTTTCCGGATGTGCCGTCACCGAAGTCCCACGCAACGTCAGCGTTGTCGATGCCTTGCACATGTAGCACATAGGTGTCGCAATCGATTGCTTCTGCAGTAATACCGGTAGGGCAAAGGTTTTCGTTACACGATTCAACGGTCACTGAAGTGCACAATTCAATACCATTCGGGCAAAGTGGTGTTGTATAGAACGCACACACGTCGTATGTGCCTGGGCTAGTATAAGCGTGCGAGAAGAAGTGCCCGCCTTGCTGAGCACCTGAGCCATCACCGGGAAACCACGTTACATTTTCTCCTTCTACAAACGACCCGATTTCAAAGTTCATCACACCGCATTCGGCGCCTGCACCCGACCACATTTCTGTTGGACATTCGTTCACAATGCCGCAATTCACTTCCACGGTTGTGCTCAGGGTGAGTGTCTCCGGACATTCAGGACCGGAAAACGTAGCGGTCACTTCGTACACTCCGTTTTCGATGTAACTATGGGCTATTTCAATACTTCCTGTGGTAGTGGTGCCATCACCAAAATTCCAGATCACGTTTCCAACAGGTGTGTCGGATAGGTAGAACCCATAATTACTGCATGATTGCTGGATAACATTCAGCGCTGTAGGGCATGCGTTTGAAACGAATGAAATGAGAAGCCCCAAGCAGAGGGCTAGTAAAGACTTGGACATGGATTAAAAGGTTTGTTGGAAGACAAAGGTAAGGGTTGGGAGGTTGCACCTCGACTACGCTCGGTGACCGCACCTTTACTGCGCTCGGTGACCTCACCTCGACTACGCTCGGTGACTGCACCTTGATTGCGCTCGGTGATTGCGCAAATAGAAACAGGGCGTTGGTTAAACGGTAGCCGAGCGCAACCGAGGTTACCCAAACCGCGGATCGACCTCCATACAATGACCACATTTCTTGCAGGTTCGGTAATCTTCGTTGCCATAAAATTCTCGGAAGCGGGGTAAGAAATCAGTTTCGATGTTGTGCAATACAAATCGGTATTCGTGCAGCAGGTTGTTGCACTTTTCGCAGTACCACTGCAGACCGTCGAGCATGTCGCGGTCGGCGCGCTTGCATTCGATGACAAGACCTACTGTATTCTCGCCGCGACGAGGTTGGTGAGGAACATTGGCAGGCAGCAAAAACATTTCGCCTTCCTTTATTTCAATGTCAACCGCTTTTCCATCCTCCTGTATCCCAACTACGATGTTTCCTTCGATTTGATAAAAGAGCTCTTCAGTTTCGTTGAGGTGATAGTCCTTGCGAGCGTTTGGTCCGCCTACAATCATTACAACGTAATCGCCCGATTCATGGTAGAGGTTTTTGTTGCTAACCGGTGGCTTGAGCAAGTCGCGGTTGTCTGCTATCCATTGATTGAGGTTGAAAGGTCTTCTGATCATATTGATGAATTATCGCAAGGAGATCGATGCATTGGAAAGCGCGAAAAGCATTTCCGGATTTTCTTCAATAGCTGTTCCCACGACAACCAGATCGGCTCCGGCCATGAATGCCTCGCGTGCCTCGTCTTCGTGGCGAATGCCTCCACCCACAATAATGGGAGTAGCCACCGCCTGACGCACGGCTTGAATCATGGCAGGTGATACGGGCATTTCAGCGCCACTGCCACCATCGAGGTACATGCACTTCATGCCAATCATTTCTCCGGCAATGGCGGTCACGGCAGCTATTTCAGGCTTGTTGTATGGGATCGGAAACGTTTGGCTGATGTACGAAGCGGTGGTTGATTTACCGCAGTCTATAAGCATGTAGCCGGTGCTAATGATTTCCAGTTGTGATTTTACCAAGCGCGGTGCTGCTTGCACGTGGTTGCCAATGAGCAGCTCCGGATTTCTTCCGGATATGAGTGAAAGCAAGAGCAGTGCATCGGCATGCTCACTGATTTGATCGGGGCTGCCTGGGAAAATAACGAGAGGAGCTTTGATGTGTTTTTTCGCCCACTTCACACACTGTTGAAAGTGGTCGCTTACCATGAGGCTTCCGCCAATGAAAACCGCGCTTAGCTCTGCATGCTGTATCAACTCTGCAATAGCCTTGACTCTGCTTTCTTCTCGCATTTTGTCGGGGTCAATAAGCAGCGCCACACCCTTGTGGTTGTGAATGCGCAATTGTTGCAGCGAGCGGAAGAATGACATGGCCTAGGCTAATTTTAGTTTGGCGAATTTGAGCAACAATTGCTTTTGTCCGGCAGAGGGGAAGAAAATTGTTGCTTTCACGTCGGGCATTTCACCTTCGAGGTTGAGCACTTTTCCTTTGCCAAATTTTTCGTGGATTACTTCAGAGCCCACATCCAAATCACCCGGCTGTGCATATTCGCCAGTGAGCGGCAGAGTTGGAGCAGCTGCCGTGATTTTTTTGAATCCTGCCGGAGGAGCCACCGGCGTCGATGGTTCAGGTGCGCGTTCAATGGGGCGTGCAGGCCTTTCGGGTGCTGCGGCTTTTTTGAAGAAGTTGCCTCGCTCTGATCGAAAATCAATAGGCTTGGTAGCCATGGGTGTGCGCTCGGGAGATGGCAACTCGAGGTATTGCTCGTCGATTTCTTCGATGAAGCGCGAGGCTTCGCAGTACTGCAATTGACCCCAGCGGTAGCGGCTCAGCGCATAACTAAGCGTAGCTTTTTTCTCGGCACGGGTAAGCGCAACATAAAACAATCGGCGCTCTTCTTCGAGTTCCTCGCGCGAGTTGATGCTGAGTTGAGAAGGGAAGAGCTGCTCTTCCAAGCCTACGATATTCACGTAAGGGAATTCAAGTCCTTTCGCTGCGTGAATGGTCATGAGCGATACTTTGCCTTCGTCGCTTTTATCGTCGGTGTCGGCATCGGTTAGCAAAGCAATATCAACGAGGAAGTCGCCGAGGCTTTGCAATCGATCCGGGAATTCAGGGTCTTGCTTGTCGGAGAATTCCTTCATACCGTTTAGCAACTCCTGAATGTTTTCATACCGGGCTACGCCTTCCGGAGTTCGGTCGCTGTAGAGTTCTTTTAGCAAACCGGATTCAGATGCAATTTGATGACCGAGGTCGTATGCGTTTTTCGCTTCCAGTTGCACAGCAAAAGTGCGAATGAGTAATACGAATTCGTTCACCTTGTGCATGGTGGCACCACTCAGTCCTACCTCGTGAGCGCGACCGATCATTTCCC
>Ga0315905_10000344_pt1 | contig 51379 bp, 54 predicted proteins | sample LakEriMetagenome_5_FD_203522 | JGI IMG/M metagenome (GOLD analysis project Ga0315905, IMG submission 203522) | Freshwater fungal communities from buoy surface, Lake Erie, Ohio, United States - Buoy 4 MA121 | ecosystem: Environmental > Aquatic > Freshwater > Lake | place: USA: Lake Erie, Ohio...
CAACTGAGCTACTCCCGCATAAAACAGACACGGGATTATAAAGGATCGAGCCATTCTGTCAAGCCGGCCTCTAATGAAGCTCAGGACGCTCCTTGATCAGCGGCCAGGCGCGGCGCAGGTAATACACCATAGACCAGAGGGTGAGCACGGCGGCTATATAAAGTAGTAGTGTGCCCAAATACAGCGTGTCTATGACGCCGAACAAAGGGGCTTTGTAGAGCAGCATGGGTATTGCAATCATCTGAGCGATGGTTTTGACTTTACCCAATGAGCTGACCGCCACGGACTTGGATGCGCCAATTTGGGCCATCCACTCACGCAGTGCTGATATGGCGATTTCGCGGCCGATAATGATGAAGGCGATCACTGCCGTTGTGCGGCCCAACTCGACCAGTAGCAGCAGCGCGCCGGCCACCATGAGCTTGTCAGCAACCGGATCCAGAAAAGCACCAAACGAAGAAGTTTGGTTCCAACGCCGAGCGAGATAGCCATCGAACCAGTCAGTCAGCGCGGCAACCACAAAGATGATGGTGGCTGACAGACCGCGTTCGTATTCGGTTAGCCAATCTGTCGGCAGATAGAACACGCCCACCACCAGCGGTATCAGTGCAACGCGCAACCAGGTCAGCAGGATAGGTATATTGAATGGCATGCAGTGTTCTTATGTTTTTTAGGTCGCGGCTAAGCTACGTAATTTAATGCAACTGCCGATAAATGTCTTCAGCAAGTTGTTTTGAAATACCGTCGACAGAAGACAGTTCTTCAACGCTGGCATCCATCACACCTCGCAGCCCGCCAAAACGAGCCAGCAGCTTCTGGCGACGTTTGGCACCTATACCCTCTATCTCTTCCAGCCTCGAGGTCTGGCGGGCTTTAGCGCGCTTGGCACGCATGCCGGTAATGGCAAAGCGATGCGCCTCGTCGCGGATCTGCGCGATCAGCATCAATGCGGCGGATTCCTTGCCCAGCTCCTGAGACGATCGGCCATCGGCAAAAATCAAAGTCTCCAGACCCACTTTGCGCCCTTCCCCTTTGGCGACGCCGACGATGAGACTGATGTCCAACCCCAGCTCGGCGAGTACCTGACGCGCGACCTCGACCTGGCCTTTGCCGCCATCGACCAGCACCAGATCGGGCATATGGCCTTCGCCATTAGCTACTTTCTCGTAACGACGCGTAAGTACCTGGCGCATCGCGGCGTAATCGTCGCCGGGCGTGATGTCGTTGATGTTGTAACGTCGGTACTGACTACTCTGCATCTGATGGTGATGGTAGATCACACAAGACGCCTGAGTGGCTTCACCCTGCGTGTGACTGATATCGAAGCATTCGATGCGCAATTCATCGATATCGGTCACATCAAGTCCCAGTGTATCGGCCAGCACGCGGGTACGTGCCTGCTGCGAGCCCTGTTCCGATAGCAATCGCGCCAACGCGATCTCTGCGCCCTTGATCGCCATATCCTGCCATTGTCGGCGCTGCCCCTGCGGCTGAAATACCAGCTGTATGCGATGGCCGCATTGCTCCATCAGCGCGAGCATGAGCTCGGGTTCATCCAGATCAAGGTTGATGATCAGCGTTGAGGGAATGAATTTATCAATGTAGTGCTGCGCCAGAAAAGCTTTGAGTACTTCGGCCCCCACTTGTGAGTCGGCGGCGATCAGTGCCATATCGACTTGCGTAGGAAAGTAAGCGCGGTCACCCAGATGACGGCCACCTCGCACCATGGCCAGATTTACGCAGGCACGACCACCCTGCACGACCACCGCAATAATGTCGATATCGGCATCGCCTGCGGTTTCCATACTTTGCTGATGCAGCACGCGCGATAAGGCGGTGATCTGATTGCGCACGAGCGCCGCTTGCTCGAACTTGAGATCGGATGCAAACGCATGCATCTTGGTTTCCAGCGAACTCATAAGTTCAGACTGACGACCACGCAGAAATTGCGCGGCATTATCGACGTCGACGGCGTAATCATCCTTGCTGATCAAGTTAACGCAAGGCCCGCTGCAGCGATTGATCTGATGTAATAGACAGGGTCGGGTGCGGTTAGAAAAAACCGAGTCTTCGCAGGTGCGCAACAAGAAGATTTTTTGCAGAATCTGCATGGATTCTTTGACTGCCCACGCACTCGGGAAAGGACCAAAGTACTGATTTTTTTTATCAACTGCGCCGCGATAGTAGGCCATGCGCGGAAACTCACCGCCAGACAGCTTCAGATACGGATACGACTTGTCATCTCGAAAAAGGATATTGAAACGCGGCTGCTGGGTCTTGATGAGATTGTTTTCCAGCAGCAGTGCTTCAGCCTCACTGCGGGTGACGGTTGTTTCCAGACGCACGATGCGTTCGACCATCATCGCGGTGCGCGGACTAGCTAGCGTTTTTTGAAAATAACTTGAGACGCGTTTTTTAAGATCGCGCGCCTTGCCGACATACAGCAGTTTGTCTTGTACATCGAAGTAACGATACACACCTGGCAGATGCGGCAATGCCGCGACTTCCTCAAGCAGCGCGATGCGCGGATCGGGGATCTCGGGTGGCGTAGTCTCCGACATGGTGTCGCTTCAGGGCTTAGGCGGCTTGGGCGAAATCTGCCAGCAACTGTTTAGCGGCAAGGTAGTGACCGTCTTTCTGCAAGGTGTCCCAGTCTTTCGCGCTGGATGCTGGGGTCAGCGCTGCAATACGCTGCGCAGATGCCTGTGCATCGATGCTGACCGACGGATCCAGGCCTTGCAGCAGCTGATCTGCCTTGTCGGGTGAATTGCACACCAAGACCATGTCACAACCCGCGGCCAAAGCAGCGTGCGCGCCATCAACAACGGTGCCAGCGACGCTGGCGCCTTCCATCGATAAATCGTCACTGAAAATCACGCCATCGAAACCCAGATCATGACGCAGCAAGGACAACCACTTGCGCGAGAAACCTGCCGGGTGTTTGTCAAACTTCGGATAGATCACGTGCGCCGGCATAACAGCGGCCAGACTCATGCCGAGCCAACCATAAGGCGCTGCATCGTCCTTGAGAATGTCTTTGGGATCGCGCTCGTCAACGGGAATCGCGATGTGCGAATCCGCTGCGACAAAACCATGGCCAGGGAAATGTTTGCCGCAGTTAGCCATGCCAGCCAGTGCCAGCCCATGATTGAGGCTCTTTGCCAACAGCGTGACCACGCGTGGATCATGATGAAACGCGCGATCGCCGATGACTTCGGAAGCACCGAAATCCAGATCTAGTACTGGCGTGAACGACAAATCCACACCACAGGCACGCAGCTCAGCAGCTAGCACATAACCAAGCGCAGTGGCCAGCTTGCAGGAAGCGAGTACATCACGATCCCAGAGCTCACCCAAGCGGCGCATCGCGGGCAAGCGAGTGAAACCATCACTACGAAAACGCTGCACTCGCCCGCCTTCATGGTCGACAGCAATCAGTAAGCCCGGACGTTCGGTATGTATCGCTTCACAAAGCGCTGTCAATTGCGCGCGGTCGGTGTAATTGCGCGCAAACAGAATTACTCCGCCCGTCAGTGGATCACGTATCCGGCGGCGGTCTTGTGCATCAAGTTCGGTACCGATAACGTCGAGCATGACGGGGCCGGGTAATTGAATCTGATTTTGCATTGTTATGATTTCTCCACGACGACGAACGCTACTGCGTATTCTGCCTCATCGGTCAATGAGACCTGGGCACTGAGACCCTGCGCTTGCATGAATTCGGTGAGGGCACCGCTGGTGACCACCATCGGTCGGCCACTGGGTGTATTCAAAAATTGAACTGCGCGCCAAGTCATAGGCATGCGCATGCCCAGACCAATGGCTTTGGAAAAAGCCTCTTTGGCCGCAAAGCGCGTGGCCAGAAAACGCAAGCCCCGTGCCTCGACCTTTTGTTTGCGGCGCAGGTACTTTTCCATTTCCTCAGGGCCCAGAATGCGCGATGCAAAGCGATCACCATACCGACCGAGCACGGCTTCGACGCGCGATATCTTCAGGATATCAGTGCCGATACCAAAGATCATGAACGCACCGATGCCAGACGTGCCTTGATCATCGCCGCTTTCATTTCGCGCACTGCATTTTCCCAACCCACAAAGATGGCATGCGCGACGATGGCATGACCGATATTGAGCTCGGTGATATCGGGTATGGCGGCAATCGCCTGCACGTTGGTGTAATGCAGGCCGTGACCCGCATTGACTTTCAGGCCGTGGGTGATACCCATATTCACACCACGCTTGATGCGTTCCAGCTCGCCTAGCTGCGCATCGCCCTCGAGATCGGCATAGCGACCGGTATGCAGTTCGATGACGGGCGCGCCGGCTTCGGCGGATGCCTTGATTTGCTCTGCATCAGCATCAATGAAAAGCGATACACGAATACCCTGAGCGGCGAGTTGCGTACAAGCCTTGCGGACTTCGTCGAAGTAGCGAATGACATCAAGACCACCTTCGGTCGTGACCTCATTGCGCCGCTCGGGAACCAGACAAACATCTTCAGGTTTGATACGACACGCAATATCCAACATTTCTTCGGTAATCGCAGATTCAAGATTCATGCGCGTGGTCAGACGCGGACGTATGGTTTCCAGATCAGCGTCCTTGATGTGCCGCCGGTCTTCGCGCAAATGCAGCGTAATGGCATCGGCACCCGCCTGCTCAGCAAGCAGCGCTGCCTGCAGTGGATCGGGGTATTTCGTACCCCGTGCATTACGCAAAGTGGCAACGTGATCGATGTTAATGCCGAGGTCGAGGCTGGCGGCTTGAGGATGAAGATAACTCATGGGATGTCCGTCTTTTTTATCAGGTCAGAGTTGCAGTAGATCGATTAGGATTTGCCGGGTATTGAGTGGCATGCCACCCAGATGATGCGATAGCAGATGCCGCATCAAAAATTTACTCTGCAGCTGTGTCGTGCTGTCGCTGTAATCGCCGGCTTCCATGTCGAGCAGCGTCTTGCCGGTGACTGAAGGCGAAGTATCACTGGCTAGCGAGGCACGCGCGCCTCGCTCAGGATCGATGACATAGGTTTTTTCCACATCGACAGGCTGGCCGGTTTGTGCGCACACAGCTAGATTGCCTGCAACACCCGTTTCTTTCAGCAGCGACAATTCGAATTTTCTGAGTACGATCGCGGGCGGCTCATCATGCGCTAGCTGATTGAGCGCTGACATGTAGTGATCAAACAATGGGGCATGCGGATCATCGCGCGCGAGTAACTTAACCAGTAGTTCATTTAAATAAAAACCACACAGCAATGCAGCGCCTTCGAGCGGCAACAAGCCACCGACCCATTCGGCCGACACCAGTGTACGCACTTCGGATTTACCTACCCACGCCAGCTGCAAGGGCTGAAAGGTTTGCAATACGCCACGTAGTTTGGAATGAGGACGCTTGGCACCTTTGGCGACGAGAGCCACGCGTCCGTGGTCGCGCGAAAAAAGATCAATGATGAGACTGGTTTCTTTGTACGGATAACTATGCAGTACAAAACCAGGTTGATTCACGATGCGATGATCACGCTCGGGAGCGCGTGTACGAGGTGCGCGCACTGAGCTTGTCGGTGCCTTGATGGCGGGTGTCTTTATGGCGGGCGTTTCGCTTGGCGGCGTTACAGTTACCGGCGTTTCGGTTGCAGGCATTTCGGTTGCCGGTATTTCAGCCGCATTAGCCAGAGTGCTCATTCCACGCTCACTCGTAACCGTAGGCGCGCAATCCGGCTTCGTTATCTGCCCAGCCGGATTTCACCTTGACCCAGATTTCCAAATACACAGGGCCACCGAAAAGTTTTTCCATATCCAAGCGCGCCTGGGTGGAGATTTCTTTCAGACGAGCGCCCTTCTGTCCGATCAGCATGGCTTTGTGTGCATCACGCCCGACCAGAATCGCGGCAAAGACACGACGCAGTGCACCTTCTTCTTCGAATTTTTCAATGACGACCGTACTGGTGTAGGGCAATTCATCACCTACGAAACGAAAGACCTTTTCGCGCACGATTTCGGCGGCGAGAAATTTTTCGCTGCGATCGGTTATATCATCCTCACCGAAGACAGGATCACCGACAGGAAGATAACTACGGATTTCCGCTTCCAGACGATCGAGCTGAAATCCCTGTTTGGCCGAGACGGGCACGATGGCAGCAAAATTATGGCGGGCTGCGACTTGCTGAGCAAACGCCATGAGAGGCGCTTTATCCTTGAGCCGGTCAGATTTATTGATCACCAGAATGACCGGCACGTTGTTGGGCAACATGCTCAGCACTTTTTGATCAGCGTCATCGAAATGACCGGCCTCGACCACGAACAACACGACGTCAGCCGCCGTGAGCGTGCCGCTGACGGTGCGATTGAGATTTTTATTCAGCGCATTTTTGTGGCGCGTCTGAAAACCCGGTGTGTCAATGTAGATGAACTGCGTGTCATCTTTGGTCTGGATACCCGTGATTCGATGGCGGGTTGTTTGCGCTTTGCGCGACGTGATACTGACCTTGGCACCGATCAGTTTGTTCATGAGCGTGGACTTGCCAACGTTGGGTCGTCCAACGATCGCAATATAGCCGCACCGAAAATCAGTTGCAGCGGAAGTGGAGGTCATGCTGATTTACTTTGATTGGGCGAAACGGTTTTGCTGTCGTCAGCATCAAGCCCCAGCGCATCCTGCTCGCGCGTGGAGGACATCTTTGCTGGCTTGTTGCTGCCAGCGGCAGCCTCGGAGCGAGCGGACTTTTTGGGTTCAGTGGTTTTTTCGGACTCTGCAGGGGCATCCGGCTGGAAGGTGGCGATGCCAGCAAGTTTGAGCTGGGTCGTGCGGTGCCGGGTTTTCTTGGGCACGACAGGCGCCTTAACGAGCGCCTCCTGCACCGCATCCAGTGCGAGCTTGGCCGCGGCTTGCTCGCCAGCGCGACGGCTGCCGCCGGTGCCGAAGACATGAATGTCGAGTTTGGGCACGAGGCACTCGATTTCGAATTCTTGATTGTGTGCCGCGCCATGAGTAGCAACGACATTGTATTGAGGTAGCTGAATTTTTTTACCCTGCAAAAATTCCTGCAACAAGGTTTTCGCATCCTTACCAAGCGTTTTTGGATCAACCGTTTCAAGAACGGGCGCATACAACGCGGCAATGACACGACTGGCTGCATCGAAACCGGCATCAAGAAAAATCGCACCGAACAAGGCTTCCAGCGTATCGGCCAAAATAGACGGGCGACGAAACCCACCTGATTTCAGCTCACCCTCACCTAAGCGCAGGCACTGGGATAATTCAAGCCGCTGCGCGATTTCAAAGAGTGATTGCTGTTTGACGAGATTGGCACGCAGACGTGACAGATCGCCTTCATCGATCTTGTCGAAGCGATCGAAGAGCAAGGAGGCGACAGCACAATTGAGAACCGAATCCCCAAGAAATTCTAGGCGCTCGTTATGCAGGCTACTGTGGCTGCGATGCGTAAGCGCCTGCTGCAGCAAGGCAGCATCGCTGAACGTATGACCTAGACGGCTTTGCAGAGTGGCGATATCCATCGGCATCGTTGGCGATTAGTTCGAGGCTTTCTCCGGGACCGCGTGAGCGTTACCGCCCCGATAATCGATCAACAAACTCGTTGGACCGAATATCGGAATCTTCTTTTCATACGAAAAACTGATTTCCATCTTTTTACCTGTTCCAGTAATCTTCAAGTCCTTGCCTTCGATCGAATCGATATAACCTGCCGCTGCCAGCTTGTCGAATGCGTTTCTTAGTTCATCTGGTGTACTTGCCGCCATCGACGCCGCCGCTACCGCTTTATCAATAGCCCAGTATTCCACCACGCTTGGCCCCGCGCGCACGAGCAACAGACCCAGCGTGCCGAACACCGTCAGGGTACTGAGCAACCCGATCAGCGAAAATCCGCCTTGCTTCCTGTATGACCGCGGCATACTTGATTGGATCCCGACCTTCTTTGTCATTGAAAGCTGCCAATCCGCTTGAGATCACCTAGGTTCATCCAGACAAAAAATGCTCTTCCGACAATATTTTTGTCCGGCACGAAACCCCAATACCGAGAATCCAAACTGTTGTCCCGATTATCACCCATCACAAAGTAATGTCCAGCCGGAACCGTGCACTCGAAACCTTCAAGGTTGTAACTGCACAGCTCATGCTGAGGGAAGGCATCGGGGCTTGGAACGTAGGCGGGAATACGATTGTCATTGAGTATTCCGTGTGACACGCCAGTCAGGTTTTCGCGGAAATGGCCGTAGTAGGCCAGCCGATCTTCGTCCAGGTAGTCAGGCAGGGTTTCGTAGGAAATCTCTTGTCCGTTCACCGTCAAGCGCTTGTTTTTATAAATAATTTTGTCGTTCGGCACGCCTACCACCCGCTTGATGTAATCAAGGGACACGTCCTTGGGGAATTTAAACACCATCACATCACCGCGCGCGGGGGTATGAATGTCGATGATCTTTTTATTAACCACTGGTAAACGGATGCCGTAGGTGAACTTGTTGACGAGAATCAGATCGCCAATGATCAGGGTCGGCACCATGGAGCTGGATGGAATCTTGAATGGCTCAAATAGAAATGAGCGAAACAGGAACACGGCCGCGATCACCGGGAAAAAACTTCCGGTGTAGGCAACCCAGCCCGGCTGACGATCCAGCTGAGCCACCAGCTCGGCACGCGCTGTGGTGTCGGGTTTAACGCCGGTCTGGGCCAAGCGTGCTTGGCGAGCATCGAATTCAGCCAATGCCGCTTCTGCTGCTTTGCGGCGGGCGGGGGCAAGTCGGAAGCGATCAAGCGTCCAGACCACACCCGTCAGAATGGTGAGCAGAAACAGGATCAGCGCGAAATTGCCGAGTATCGATTGCAGTGTCATTTATTTTTCATCCACCTGAAGGATTGCAAGGAAAGCTTCTTGCGGTATCTCTACCGAACCGACCTGCTTCATCCGCTTTTTGCCAGCTTTTTGTTTTTCCAGCAGTTTGCGCTTGCGCGAGATGTCACCGCCGTAGCACTTGGCGAGCACATTTTTCCTCAGCGCTTTGACGTTTTCTCGGGAAATGATGTTGGATCCGATCGCCGCCTGAATCGCCACATCAAACATTTGGCGTGGAATCAGTTCGCGCATTTTTGCTGCTACTGCCCGGCCGCGGTACTGACTGTTAGAGCGATGCACGATGATGGCCAGCGCATCGACTTTTTCGGCGTTGATCAGCATGTCGACTTTGACGACATCGGAGAATCGGTATTCTTTGAATTCATAATCCATGGATGCATAGCCACGCGAAATTGATTTCAGTCGATCAAAGAAATCGAGCACGACCTCAGCCATCGGGATTTCGTAGGTGAGCTGCACCTGCTTGCCGTGATACATCATGTTGATTTGAATGCCACGTTTTTGTGTGCAAAGCGTAATGACCGCGCCCACATATTCCTGCGGCATGTAGAGATTGACGGTAACGATAGGCTCGCGTACTTCTTCGATCTTCGATGGATCCGGCATCTTGGATGGATTGTCGACCATGATAGTGGAACCATCACGCATAACGACCTCGTAAATCACCGTGGGCGCTGTGGTGATCAGATCCATATTGAATTCGCGCTCGAGGCGTTCCTGCACGATTTCCATGTGCAGCAGACCCAAAAATCCACAACGAAAACCAAAACCCAAGGCCTGCGATACCTCGGGCTCGTACATCAATGCAGCATCATTAAGCTTGAGTTTTTCGAGCGAGTCACGCAGGGCATCGTACTGATTCGACTCCACCGGAAACAAGCCGGCAAACACTTGCGGTTGAATCTCTTTGAAACCGGGCAGCGGCTCGGCTGCAGGTCGCGACACCAGCGTAATCGTGTCACCCACCTTGGCTGACTTGAGTTCTTTGATGCCCGCAATGATGAAACCGACCTGCCCCGCCGACAGATTGTCACGCGATACGGACTTAGGTGTGAAAACGCCCACGCTCTCCACAAGATGCTGCGCACCCGTAGCCATGAACAGTATTTTTTCTTTGGGACGCAAGGTGCCATTGATCACACGCACCAGCATCACCACGCCCACATAATTATCGAACCAAGAATCAACGATCAGTGCTTGCAAGGGTCCATCAGGATCACCTTTGGGCGGTGGCACGCGCTTAATCAGGGATTCCAATACATCCTGAACACCCAACCCCGTTTTTGCAGAACAGTGCACCGCATCGCTGGCTTCAATGCCAATGACTTCTTCGATCTCTGAAATTGCGTTATCAGGATCTGCCGAGGGCAAATCAATTTTGTTCAGTACCGGTACTACTTCCACGCCGAGATCCAGCGCGGTGTAACAGTTCGCGACGGTTTGCGCCTCAACGCCTTGAGAAGCATCAACGACCAGCAAAGCGCCCTCGCATGCAGAGAGCGAACGACTGACTTCGTAACTGAAGTCCACATGCCCTGGGGTGTCGATCAGGTTGAGGTTATATACCTGACCATCTAGCGACTTGTAGGTGAGCGCTGCCGTTTGCGCCTTGATCGTGATGCCGCGCTCGCGCTCGAGATCCATGGAGTCGAGCACTTGCGCTTCCATCTCGCGATCAGACAAACCACCGCAGAGCTGGATGATCCGGTCAGCGAGTGTGGATTTGCCGTGATCGATATGGGCAATAATTGAGAAGTTTCTAATGTTTTGCATGCTTGCCGCAGGTACAAAAAAAGCGCTCTGAACGGGGCGGATTCCCCACTGAGCGCTTTGTTTTGAAAGCTTTCCAGACTGCGCATTTTACCGGATTTGCGCCCGGCCAGCCTGTCTCAGCCAGCTTGCGCCGCCACGAAAGCCCGAACGTTGTTTTCATTCAGGAAATAATTACACAATTGCCGTGGCGCATGGCCCTCCTCCACGCCCATGAGGACCGGTACCAACTCGTCATAACGCTCGACCAACTCGGCATGCAGGTCGACGTCGATGATCTCGATCGGCAGCGCATCCCCGCACAAGGCACGCAGCGCCGTGATCATATCGTCACAAAGGTGGCAGTAGCTGCGCGAATACAGAATGAAACGCTTTTGAGTCATTAAGCGCAGGCCGGAGATCAATAAAAAAGGCCACGATCTTCATCGTGGCCTCGATACGTGCAACATTAAGGCTGAGGTGCGGGCCGCAGTGGCACAAACTGTGATGACTCACCCCGGCGAACGAGCAGCAAGGCATTTTTCTTGGGATCCAGCTTGGCAACCAATGCATTGAACTGGCGTGCATCCTTGATGTCAGTGTTGTTAAGGCGAACAATGACATCACCGGGTTGTAATCCTGCACGGCCTGCAACACCGTCGGCGAGTTCGACAACAACGCCGCTGTCCATGCGCATTTCGCGTTTTTGCGCTTCGGTCAGGTCAGTCACTGCAAGACCGAGCGCATTGAGCGCCTGCTCCTGCTTGGGCTTTTTCTCTTCCTTCTTTGCGGTCTGGTCTGCCTCCATCTCAGCGACAGTCACTGGCAGATCTCGTTTGGTGCCCTTACGGAGCACGGTCACCGTAGAGTTGGCACCGGGTTTGGTACTGCCGACCAGCCGCGGCAAATCGCCAGACTTATCGATGGTGGCACCGTTGAAGTGAGTGATGATGTCACCTGCTTCAACGCCCGCCTTTTCAGCAGGACTACCCGGCTCGACACGCGCTACGAGCGCACCCTGCGCACGCGGCAGACCGAGCGATTCTGCAACTTCCTTGGTCACTTCACCAATCTGCACACCGATACGGCCACGGACTACGCGCCCTAGTGATTTGAGCTGCTGCGCAACGCGCATGGCTTCATCAATAGGCACAGCGAAAGAAATACCCATGTAACCACCGGAGCGGCTGTAAATCTGCGAGTTGATACCAATAACTTCACCGCGCATATTGATCAGCGGACCGCCGGAGTTACCGGGGTTCACAGCCACGTCGGTCTGAATCAGCGGCAGGTAATCGCCCGTATCACGGGAATTCGCCGAGATGATGCCGGCGGTGACTGTGTTTTCGAGGCCAAACGGCGAACCGATGGCAATCACCCACTCGCCCACGCGCAGCTTGCTGGAGTCACCCATGGTCAGTCGTGGCAGGTTGCTGCCTTCGATCTTGACCAAGGCCACATCCGTGCGGCGATCAGAGCCGATGATCTTGGCCTTGAACTCGCGCTTGTCGGTGAGCGTCACGAAAACCTCGTCAGCACCTTCGACTACGTGGGCGTTGGTGAGTACGAAACCATCAGGGGAAATGATGAACCCCGATCCAACACCACGCGGCACCTGCTGCTCATCCTGCTGGGGCGAAGGACGGCGGCCACGGGGCGCAGGACCCTGCCTTGGCGGCACGGGCTGACCGAAGAAGCGACGGAAAAATTCCTGCATCTCCTCGTCCTCGGGCATGCCCTGAACGCCAGGCTGCATGGCTTTGGATTTTTCAGTGGTGCGGATATTCACAACGGCGGGGCCAACTTTATCGACCAGATCCGTGAAGTCGGGCAATACGGCGGCAATGGCAATGCCTGGCGTCACTAAACCGAGGCCCGCTGGCACAAACAAAGCGGCGGCAGCGGCAAAAACGGCGGCTGAAAAACTACGATTTACCTTGATCATGATTTTCATGGGAGCTTAGTTAGAGGCGGAGGCGGCAAATTCAAGCGATTCGGCAACTTGCCGGATGGTCACCAATGGAACTTCGCCGACAATGGTAAGCCAAAATTTACCCTGCCGCTTGCCCAGCATATTTAACGAGCCTTGCTGTACCGGTAGGCTTTCGTGCCGCGGCGACCAGGCCTCGATAAACACGGAAATGCCGGCTAGACCGTCGGAAAACACCAACTGGACGACCTCGCGAGGCTCACCGGCGTTTTCCGGGCGCCCCAGTACGCGCTTGACGGTGCGAACCGGCTTGAAGCCCCCGGGCAACCAGCCCGCATTCCAGCCGGACGGCGCCTTGTCGGTGGCCGATGAATTTTCAACACGCCAGCCACGGGTATTGGCATGACTGGTTTTGACCTGAGAAGGCCGAACATTGCCAATGGAAAGTTGAGTAAAAGAAATCTGCTCGATAATCTCGCCCTTCTCGCTCAGGGTCTGCGCGCGCAAAAGCAAACCTGATGCGCGATCGGACCAAAACCGATAGCCGTAACGCAATCCATCGCGTGGCTCGAGGGCGAAACCCAGTACCTCGCGCCCCGCCACCCGGTCCATACCAAGCTGTCGCGCTTTGTAGTACTTGAGAATTTCGCGCGGATTGGTAAAACTGGTGTCAGGAAAGCTGCGCTCGCTGCCGCGATGCTCAATGATGATGCGTCGCTCCGCAGGGAAATAATGCGTGATTTCTTCGCCATCGCGAACGTACTCCTGCGACTGACCGTCCAGGACTTCCAGCTTTTCGATGACGGATTTCGCGGTGCGCATGCGGGTAATGCGCGACGTTCTTACCTGTGAGCCCTGCTGATACACAAAGGTGCCGGAATACTCCAGCTTCTGGGCTGCGCTTTGCGAATGGTGGAGCCGATCCAGCGGGTCAGAGATCGGCGATTCGGCTGCCTTAGCGCTAAAAGCAAAGGCAGCAACACCCGCAAATAACAGCAGCGCTTTGCGCAGCTTGGCTATTCCGCGCATGAGGTCAGTGATCAGAGTCGGTTTTAAGATTGACCGGCCGGGCCAGCTGCGCCGCGCCGTACAACGAAGGATACGAGCCGTGATGACTGCGTATGTAATCATTCAACGCATAGGCGTAGGCATCGTCACCGGACACGGGTAAATCCGTTTTCGCAATAACAGAACCCAGCGAGACAGACTCCGCTGCGGTGAGGACTGTGCTGTCGGTCGCATCGCTGCGCATGAATTGTGGCGCAATCACAAATCCAGTCAACGCAGCAGCCATGGCCGCTGCTGCAACGGGCCACGCGGGCCGCAAGCGTTCGATCAACCGCGGCTTGGGCGCCAGCAGTGGCGGCTCAGCCGCCAAGCGCGCTGCAAGACTTTCGGTAAATCGGGCACTCACAGGTGCAGCCATCGTGTCGGAGCGAAGTACGTCACCGATCTGGTGATAGATGTCCCAGTCCGATTTGTGCTCGGCGGCGCGAAGTGCAGCCATCACCTCCGGCACTTCCTGCTTGGGCAGTTCACCATCGGCGAACACCGATAACTGCTGCTTGCTTAATTCACGCCTACCCATGATGCTCCCAGCCTCAGTAATCCGGTTATTCAATGCTGCTTCGTAATGACTTACCAACGCTTGTCGAGGGCAGTGTCCAATAAAGGTCTGAGTTTATCGGCAATTGATTCCCGCGCGCGGAAAATACGACTGCGTACCGTGCCTATCGGACATCCCATGACAACAGCGATCTCATCGTAGCTCAGACCTTCGATTTCTCTTAAGGTAATGGCTATTCTGAGTTCTTCGGGCAACGCTTCCATCGCCATGTTGACCGTTTCAGCAATTTGTTTGGTCGCCAACATGGATTCGGGAGTGTTGATATCTCTTAGATGCTCTCCGTCATCAAAAGTTTCCGCCTCTTCAGCATCAGCCTCAGTTGACGTGGGTGCACGCCTGCCTTGGGTGACGAGATAGTTTTTGGCAGTATTGATCCCAATCCGATATAGCCAGGTGTAAAAAGCCGAATCGCCCCGAAATTGCGGAAGGGCGCGGTAGGCTTTAATGAATGCTTCCTGGACAACATCCTCGGCCTCTGCCTGATCGCGCACTAGTCGAGAGACAAGACGCATGAGCTTCCGTTGATACTTGGATACCAGAAGCTCAAACGCCTTTTTGTCGCCACGCTGGACGCGATCAACCAGAAGCTGATCAATGTCGCGTTCTGTTGTCAATGCCTAATTCCTCTTGCCGATGCCAGAGATGCCACGCGATGGATTTTGGAAAAGCTCCACGCATATAACAACATCATCTGACGCACATCGCTCAGCCCTGATGAGATACGGCTCAATGCCGTAGATAGTCCAAACGTCACAGACTATGCCTATCTCATCAGACACTTTGTCCTCTTCGTGCGAAATGCAGCGTCTTAACTACCTGAGCGCTGACTGAGCGAAATCAAAAAAGTTCAATCGAACCGAGATTCACCTAAGGAGGATGCTGATGCGGGGCGCATGTTCTGCGCCGCTATCCACTGACATGCAACGCATACTGAACGGAAAGCGGCAGGCGTCATGCTGTCGCGCAATATGGGCAAGACAACGATTTTTCCTGAAGCTTTACGAAGACGAAGTATTAGCATGCACGACCACAGCGTCGAATCCCTGAGCAATTGAACCACCTCGCCTTCTTCACTACTCACGACCTTGTGACTTCTGTCGCGCATGAAGGCGTTGTCGCTAGTGTGGGTCAATCGGATCTGTCCGGTTGCAGTTATATCAATGCGAAGGGTTGTTACACGTGCGCGACAGGACAAGACCAGCAGACAACCGGCAAAAGCACAAACGAGCGTGGCCAGCCAATCGACTGAGGCCGGCGTCGGTACACGTACCATCATGGCGAACTGCCATGTAGTGAGCCACAACATGCAAGCCATCGCGAGTTTCAGCAAAGACAGAATGCGTGAAGGCCTCACCTCGGCCGAGGTGGCAATCAACATCAGAAATCAGTTTGGGGAAAAGAGCGCATCGCCGCCATCAGCAATGAGACGATGCGCGATGAATCAGGGTTTGGCGAAGATCAGACTGCCGTTGGTGCCACCAAAGCCGAATGAGTTTTTCAAAGCGACATTGATCGGCATCTCACGCGCGGTATTAGCGCAGTAATCGAGATCGCAAGCAGGATCTTGATTGAAGATGTTGATCGTTGGGGGAGAAATCTGGTTATGCACTGCCAATACGGTGAATACGGACTCCAGACCACCCGCGCCACCGAGCAAGTGCCCGGTCATGGATTTGGTGGAATTGACCACGACCTTGGAGGCAGCGTCACCCAGTGCGCGCTTGATCGCGACGGTCTCTGCAACATCGCCGAGCGGTGTTGAAGTGCCGTGCGCATTCACGTAATTGATTTGGTCGGCATTGACGCCGGCGTTACGCATAGCTGAAATCATGCAGCGACGCGCACCATCGCCATTTTCCAGCGGCGCGGTCATGTGATGCGCATCGGCACTCATGCCAAAACCGAGCAACTCGGCATAAATTTTTGCGCCGCGAGCTTTTGCGTGTTCGTACTCTTCAAGCACCATGACGCCAGCACCTTCGCCGAGAACGAAACCATCCCGTTCGGTATCCCAAGGGCGCGATGCGGTTGCGGGATCGTCATTACGCGAAGACAGGGCGCGCGCAGCAGCAAAACCACCCAAGCCGAGTGGCGACACCGTGGATTCGGCACCACCGGCAATCATCACGTCGGCATCACCGTATTCAATCAGACGTCCCGCTTCGCCTATGCAATGCAAACCTGTCGTACAGGCGGTAACGATCGCCAAATTCGGGCCTTGAAGGCCGTACTTGATCGAGAGATGTCCAGAGATCATGTTGATGATCGAGGCGGGAACAAAGAAAGGACTTATGCGACGTGGACCACGGCTAGTCAGTTCTGCGTGGGTTTGCTCAATCATCGGCAAGCCACCAATACCGGAACCGACGAGAACACCGATGCGCTCGGCATTGGCCTCTGTCACTTCAAGGCCGCTGTCCTGCATTGCCTGCATGCCGGCAGCCATGCCGTAATGGATGAAGGTATCCATGTGACGAGCCTCTTTACCGGGGATGTAATCCTCGATATTGAATCCCTTGACCTCACCCGCAAAATGCGTAGAGAAGGCAGAGGCGTCAAACTTAGTGATGGTCGCGATGCCGGACTTTCCGGCGAGAAGCGCGTCCCATGAGGCAGCAACCGTGTTACCAACAGGTGAGATGCAACCAAGACCTGTGACAACAACCCGGCGACGATTCGGACGAGTCAAACAATACTCCTGAAAACAATCAGAAACAGGTCAATCAGGCTTTTACGTTGGCCTTCGCGTAATCAATCGCCTGCTGAACAGTCGTAATCTTCTCGGCTTGCTCATCAGGGATCTCCATCTCGAACTCATCTTCGAGTGCCATCACGAGCTCAACCGTATCCAGCGAGTCTGCACCGAGATCGTCAACGAAAGAAGATTCATTTTTGATGTCGGCTTCCGCAACACCAAGTTGCTCAGCAACTATTTTTTTTACACGTGCATCGATGTCAGACATCTTGGTCCTCCAGAGGGTGGGTTACACAAAGTGCGCGCATTTTATCAGGTTTGCGCGCCGCAAATTAAGTTTTAGATTCTGCTTTTACTAACACTATTCGTCGTTAAAAATCAGGCTGTGACCTGTTTTAGCCGCCACTCATGTACATACCGCCGTTTACATGAAGGGTAGTGCCCGTAATATAAGCCGCCTCATTTGATGCAAGAAAAGCCACAGCAGCGGCAATATCCTCAGGCAAACCGAAGCGGCCGGCCGGTATTTGCTGCAGCAAGGCGGCTACTTGTTGCTCCGTTAACGTTCGTGTCATATCCGTGTCGATGAAGCCCGGCGCCACGCAATTGACCGTGATATTGCGGCTACCGACTTCGCGCGCTAGAGCGCGGCTCATGCCAGCGACGCCGGCTTTTGCGGCAGCGTAGTTCATTTGACCCGGGTTGCCGGCAGATCCGACGACCGAGGTGATATTGATAATGCGACCGTGCTTGGCTTTCATCATGCCACGCAAGACGGCACGCGATAGACGCCCGACAGCTGTCAGGTTCGTTGAAATCACGGTATCCCACTCCGCATCTTTCATGCGCATGGCGAGCTGGTCCTGCGTGATGCCCGCATTATTGACCAATACGCTGATGCCACCCAGATCCTTGCCCAAGGTATCCACAAGCTGCAGTGCGGCTTCGGCGTCATTGACATCAAGCACCACCCCATGACCCGCTTCGGGCCGAATGGCTTTCAGATAATCCGAAATAGCGGCAGCACCCGAAGCGGAGGTTGCAGTACCAACCACCGTCGCACCGCGTTGAGCGAGCTCCATCGCGATCGCGCGACCAATTCCGCGCGATGCGCCAGTCACCAGCGCCACTTGTTTCTCGAGTGATGGTTGCATCATCGTCATTTGCTCGCCTCTAGAATTGCATCCATGGATGCCTGATCAACGATGGCATCCGCTGTCAATGTGCCATCGATTCGTTTCACAAGGCCGGTCAGTACTTTGCCAGGCCCACATTCGATCAATTGCGTGATACCCAGCCCAGCCATTTTTTGCACGCTCTCCACCCAACGTACGGGACTGGCTGCCTGACGCACCAGTGCATCCCGGATGGCTGAGGGATCGTCAACGATAGCGACATCGACGTTATTGATCAGTCGAATTTGCGGCGCTGAAAACTCAACACTCGCCAGATAATCGCGCAGACGATCCGATGCCGGTTTGAGTAGCGACGAATGAAAAGGTGCGGAAACGGGCAAAGATAACGCACGCTTGGCACCTTTGGCTTTGGCTGCTTCACAAGCACGTTCAACAGCGGCCTTGTGTCCGGCGATAACGACCTGGGCTGGCGCGTTGAAATTGACAGGCTCGACGACCTCGCCCTGAGCGGCTTCGGTGCAGGCGGCCCGCACGTCGTCGTCAGAAAGACCAAGAATCGCTGCCATGCCGCCCTGACCGACCGGGACAGCTTCCTGCATCGCCTGTGCCCTGAATCGAACCATGGGTACCGCGTCCTTGAATTGAATAACACCGGCTGCCACCAGCGCGGAATACTCGCCGAGGCTATGGCCAGCCACTAGTTGGGGCAGCGTGCCGCCCGCTGCCAGCCAAGCACGGTAAAAAGCGACCGCGCAAGCGAGCATGACTGGTTGTGTATTTGTGGTGAGGTCCAGCGCTTCTTTAGGACCTTCAGCAATCAGTTTTGCCAAATCAAACTGCAACGCATCAGACGCTTCGGCGATGGTGTCTCGCACTGCTGCGTTGTCGGCAAAACCGTTAAGCATGCCGATGGCTTGTGAGCCCTGACCGGGAAATACGAAAGCAAATGAAGTCATGATAGAAAGTGTCAGATACGTGCCAAAACGGCGCCCCAGGTAAAGCCGCCACCGACGGCTTCGAGCATGATGTGCTGTCCGGCCTTGATGCGGCCATCGCGCATGGCCACATCCAGTGCCAGCGGAATTGATGCAGCAGAGGTATTGCCATGCTGGTCTACCGTGACCACCATTTTTTCCATTGGCAATCCAAGTTTTTTGGCGGTGCCCTGCATGATGCGAATGTTGGCCTGGTGCGGAATCAGCCAGTCAATCTGCGATGCTTCCATGCCAACGACTTGCAATACTTCGTTCGCCACTTTCTCAAGTACAGAGACCGCCAGTTTGAATACTGCCTGACCATCCATATACAGAAAGGCACTACCAGCAATCGCACCACCCTGAACAGCGCCCGGCACACATAAAATATCCGCGTAACGACCATCAGCATGCAGGCGCGTGGCCAGTACACCCGGCTCATCGGAAGCGGCGAGCACAACCGCACCAGCACCGTCACCGAATAAGACGCAGGTAGTTCGGTCATTGAAATCAAGAATGCGCGAAAAAACTTCAGACCCAATCACCAGCACGCGCTTGTGCATACCGCAGCGTATGAAGTTATCAGCTACCGACATCGCGTAAACAAATCCGCTGCACACTGCTTGCACATCGAGTGCAGCGCAATCATTAGTGATGCCTAGCTTGCGCTGAACGACGCACGCTGTGCTGGGAAAACCACCGAGATAATCAGGGGTAGAGGTTGCAACGATGATGAGATCGATATCGTCTGGCTTGAGCCCAGCCATATCGAGAGCGTGACGCGCGGCCGTCGCGCCCAGATCACTGGAAAGCATGCCATCGTCAGCGAAGTGTCGCGCGGAGATGCCGCTGCGAGAGACAATCCATTCATCCGATGTATCAAGACCTCTGGCCGCCAAAAGCGCTGTCATGTCGTGATTGCTCACGCGCCTTGGGGGCAAACAGCTGCCCGTACCTACAATGCGAGTGTATTTACTCATGCCGTTTTCTGTTGATTGATCTCTAGAGCGCTATCTGGCTGAGGCATCAGCTCGGCAATCGAGGTTTCGATACGCGACAGCACATCATGTCGAGCCGCCTCATAAGCACGTCGTATCGCCCATTCGAAGCCATACGCACTTTCGCCGCCATGACTTTTGAATACCAAGCCACGCAAGCCCAGTAAACTCGCACCATTGTAGCGGGAGGGGTTGAGACGTTGTGAGATTCGTTTGAGTGCCCGCTGTGCAATGAGTGCGCCCAGCATATTGATCCACCCCTTGCGCAATTCGCTGACCATCACGCCTTTGATCAAGCGCCCCAGACCCTCGGCGGCTTTCAGTGTGACATTACCTACGAATCCATCGCAGACGACGATATCAGTAGTACCTTCGAAAATGTCATTGCCTTCAACATTGCCGTAAAAATTAATCAGGCCTTTTGCGTGATCAGCTCGCAGCAATTCGGCTGTTTGCTTGACCAGTTCATTGCCTTTGATATCTTCTTCACCGACATTGAGAAGACCCACGGTGGGTCTTGCGTGACCTTCGACCGCAGAGACCAGCGCAGAACCCATCAACGCAAACTGATGAAGATGCAGAGGCTCGCAATCAACATTGGCGCCCAGATCGAGGACGTACGTGGGGCCGTCTTTCTGGTTGGGCAATATCGTGCAGATAGCGGGGCGATCGACGCCGGGGAGGGTTTTCAATACATAACGCGAGACCGCCATTAGCGCAGCGGTATTACCAGCGGATACACAGGCTTGTGCGACACCGTCTTTCACCATGGTGACGGCAACTCGCATCGAGGAATCTTTTTTTCGGCGCAATGCGACTTCAAGTGAGTCGTCCATTTCCACGACTTCCTCGGCGTGCACCACGGACAGTCTTGGATGTTTGGCAGCACCCAGCTTCTCGAGCTCGGCGCGCACCAATGTCTCACGGCCCACCAGAACCATTTCAACGTCAGAAACGCTGTTGGCAAACGCGAGTGCAGCGGGAACAGTCACCTTCGGACCGTGGTCACCGCCCATGCAGTCAATGGAAATTCTGATTGTCATGATCCGGAGTGGGATTTTCTAACCGGATTCGGGTGCGAGTCACTCATTCGAGGACCTGACCTTGTCGATAGGCTTGCACATGAAAAAACGGCGCGAGGCAAATTCAGAGCGTGTATCAATGTGCTGCTGATCGCGTCGCGCTGGTTTTTATGATTACTGCGTGAACAAATTACTCGTCGTTCTTGGTATTCAAGACCTTGCGACCGCGGTAATACCCATTCGGGCTGATGTGGTGACGCAGATGGGTCTCGCCCGTAGTCGGTTCAACGGCCAGCGGTGGCGATGTTAAAAAGTCATGCGAACGATGCATGCCGCGCTTGGACGGGGTTTTTTTGTTCTGTTGGACAGCCATGGCTTACTCCTGATTCGATTAGTTCAAAATTTTAACATAGGGTAAGTCGGTTCCTGCCATATAGCTAAACCGACAATACTCCGACTATTTGAGTTTTTTCAGTACTGCAAAGGGCGATTCCGCCTTTTCCACGCCGGATGTAGGCACGTCGCCCGGACATTTCTCATGACGCGGCGACAAGGGCAAGGCCAGTAATGCTTCATCCTCAACCAGCACCATCAGGTCCAGAGATGTCGATCCGACAATAACATCCAGACTCTCATCATCAAGTCGCGCATCAATATCGTCAGCGTCCGCCTCATCTTTTGCCAGCAACAGCGTCGACGTGGATGCCATCTGGTGCGCCATCGGAGACAAGCAACGCTGACATACCAATTGAATCTGTCCACTGACCTTCAGCAGAAGCTGCGGAATACCCACTGCATGCCTGCCACCGGCAATCGCCCAGTCCAGCGTGCCGGCCGAACTGGCCAGCTCGGCAGAAAGTCTTACAAATTCGGCAACCGGCACTTGTCCGGATGACTGCTGCTCCTGTTTGCAGAACTCTAAGCTGTCGACGATCTTGGCGCTCATTGCAGCGGAATGCTTCGGAAAACCAGCTATGATAGCAGGGTTTATTCCAGATTCCCATAGTGGACTGGCCAATTTATCACTCTCCCCCGCCCATTTGTCCGTAATGCCACCCCAGCACCCTCCCCGACTGATTCTGGCCTCGGGCTCTGCCTACCGGCGAGAGCTGTTGGCCCGCTTGAGGCTACCTTTTGAGGTGTTGCCACCCGATCTGGACGAGACACCCATCGCCGGCGAGACGCCACCCGATACTGCGCTGCGGCTCTCTCAAGCGAAAGCTGAAGCGGTAGCCACTCAGGTCGGCCCAGCGCTGTTGATCGGTTCAGATCAAGTCGCGACCCTCGATGGCGAACATATCGGTAAGCCGGGAAACCACGAACGCGCTCTTGAGCAACTCAAAAAAATGCGTGGCCGAGATGTGATTTTTCACACAGCACTCTGTTTGCTCGACAGCCGACCCGAAGCGGAGCACGGCTTGCAACTGGCCAATATCCAGACAGTGGTTCGTTTGCGTGATTTGCCGGATACCGAGCTCGATGCCTACCTGAGAATCGAGCAGCCTTATGACTGTGCTGGCAGCGCAAAGAACGAAGGGCTCGGTATTGCACTCATCGAAAGTATCGACAGCAACGATCCAACGGCGTTAACGGGATTGCCACTGATTGCACTAACGGGCATGTTACGACGTGCTGGCGTCGGTTTTTTTAGTGGCTGACACTATGAAAGGCACGCTTTTTCTCATCCCTAATGGCCTAGGTGAAGGCGCCCTGGATCAGGTGCTCACAGCAGATGTCCGAGCAATCACGGCCGATCTGGATTACTTCGTCGCAGAAAATGCAAAAACGGCGCGCGCTTTTTTAAATCAGGTTGCCCTGACTCATCCGCTGCGCGTGCGCCTGCAAGATATCGAGATACGCGAGCTCAATGTAAAAACACCCGCATCGGCACTACCTGATCTTCTGGCGCCCTTGATTGCGGGACGTAACGGTGGACTGGTGTCAGAGGCTGGTGTGCCGGCGGTCGCTGATCCCGGAGCGGATCTGGTTCGAATTGCGCATGAGCGTGGCATCCGCATACGTCCGTTGGTAGGACCCTCATCCATTCTGCTGGCCTTGATGAGCAGTGGACTGAGCGGACAGAACTTTGCATTTAATGGCTACTTGCCCACAGATGCCACCGAACGTGCTGCCCGTATTCGCCAGCTGGAGCAGCGCTCCAAACAGGAACAACAAACACAAATTTTTATCGAGACGCCTTACCGTAACGAAGCTTTGCTACAGGCACTGAGCACGCATTGCCAGCCGAACACGCAAATCTGCATTGCGACGCATCTCACGCTGGAGGACGAGTCTATACAACGCATGTCGGCGCAATCATGGAAGCGTGAGCTTGCGGAAAACCGTATGCCGGATTTCCGCAAAAAACCCACTGTGTTTCTGATGCTCGCTTGCTGAAACCGCTAGTGCCTAAAGCTTTCAGCGCACCTTGAGGGCTTCGACTGCCAGCACTTTCGCTGCAGATTCACCTACCGCAGCCCCGAATTTTTTCAAGACCCGGTCGGACAGACCTTCACGAACGGTGTAGTCAATAATGTCTTCTGCCTTGAGCACATCACGAGCAACACTGTTGACGGAACCCAGACCATCAGCCAGTCCGATCGTAATCGCATGGCTGCCCGTCCAGAACAGCCCTGAGAAAATCTCGGGAGACTCTTTGAGTCGATTGCCTCGACCCGTGCGCACTGCACGAATGAACTGCTGGTGAATTTCCTTCAGCATCGTCTGCGTGAATTCTTTATGTTTGGGATTCTCAGCAGAAAAAGGATCAAGCAGTCCCTTGTTTTCACCCGCTGTCATCAGTCTGCGCTCAATACCCAGCTTGTCCATCAATCCCTTGAAGCCGAAACTGCTCATCAGCACACCAATCGATCCGACGATACTCGCCTCACTGACATAAATCTTGTCGGCCGCCGCTGCAATGTAATAGCAGCCAGACGCACACATATCCTCAACCACGACATACACCGGTTTTTTGGGATACATTTTTTTCAGGCGCATGATCTCGTCATTGACGATCGCGGATTGCACGGGACTTCCGCCTGGACTGTTCATGCGCAGAATCACACCGACTGACCCGGGATCATTGAAGGCCTCGTTGAGCGCGGGCAGTATCGAATTAACGGATGCATTGGCACTGCTTGCATCAATTTCACCATCAATCTCGACGAGGGCAGTATGCCGCGCACTATCCTGCTTTGAGGCTCCCTTGAAATCGAACGCAGCCCACACGGCGAACAGCGCAACCGCGACACCCACAAAGCGGAAAATATTCCGCCAGCGCCGGCCGATACGTTGTTCCTTCAGAATTTCCTGCGCAAGCTTCTCGAGCGCGACATATTGGGGGGGCACTGGAGGCTGGGATGCGGGCTCAGTGCCGCTGTCGGTGGTTGGGTCGTTCATTGCGCGTAGTTATCGTTAATTAGTTTAATGAATGAAATTCGGAAAAATCTCTGTCGTTTTTTCAAGGGACTCTTTTCAGGCGCGAGTTGCACTGATGCTGCCATCCGGTAACCAGAAAATCTGATTATCTCGTTCAATCACCTGCAGTGGCTGGAGCTTTCCACCACGGCACGGTCCACCAGCACAATGACCCGTATCCGGTTCATACAGCGCACCATGGGTTGCACACATCAGGTACAGACCGCTGGACTCGAAGAACTCGCCTTCTGTCCAATCCAACTCCATCGGCACATGCGCGCAACGATTCAGATAAGCATAAGGCTGTTGACCGTAACGCACTACAAACGCAATCGCATCTTCACCAAAAGCAGTCACTGGAAAGCGTATACCTTTGCCACCGTCCGAGAGTGCATCAGTCGCGCAGATAAAAATTTCCGTACTCACGCATGCTCCGTCAACCACTGATGAAGCGTTGTCACCGAATCTGCGCCGAACAGCGGACTAAGCGCCTCAAGCTCATGCGCAGGATGCGCACCGTAGTGAACGCCGATGGCCGCTGCACCCGCATTGGTGGCCATTTGCAGATCATGTGTGGTGTCGCCGATCATCACGGTACGTTTCATATCTTGCCCGAGCTCGCGCGTAATTTCCTGGAGCATGGCGGGATGCGGCTTGGAGAAAGTCTCATCGGCGCAGCGAGTTGAATCAAACACCGACATCAGCCCCGATGTATCGAGTGCACGATTGAGCCCGACCCGGCTTTTGCCCGTAGCTACTGCCAAAAAGTATCCCTGCGCTGACAAATCCTGCAGCATTTCAAGCGCGCCATCAAACAGGGTCAGACTTTTGTCTCGAGACAGGTAATGGTAGCGATAGCGTTCGACCACTCGCGGATAGGATTTAGGATCCAGATCCGGCAAAACCACCCGCATCGCATCTTCGAGCCCAAGACCAATAACGTAAGACGCGGCGCGTTGGTCCGGCACGGCCAACCCGAGATCGCGAGCAGCCGCCTGAATGCTAGCGACTATCGTCGCCGTACTATCCATGAGGGTACCGTCCCAGTCGAATACGATCAGGTCAAATTTTTTTCTGGGCATCGGGGAAGCTCTTACCAGAGTCCTGCTTTCGATCTGGTTGTAGGGAATCACAAGGTTGACGTTAGCCATCATCCTATCGGTTCAGCTCCGACTACGCCATCAATTCCTATGCCCTTGAGAAATTGTTGACATTCTGTCGGCAGTCTCGACTCCAGCGAGATAGCATCGCCGGTGGCGGGATGCTCGAATTTGAGCCGAAATGCGTGCAGGAACATGCGTTTCAACGCGGGTCTTCCGGGTTCCGCTTTTTGCAACTGCCGATTGAGACCAAAATCACCGTATTTGTCGTCACCCGCGATCGGAAAACCCGATGAGGCCAAATGCACCCTGATCTGATGCGTACGGCCTGTTTTCAGCTCGGCTTCCAGCAAGGCATAACCCGCACACTGACGCACCAGATTGAAGATGGTATGCGAGGGCATGCCATCCGACTGAACACGCACCCGGCGCTCACCGTCCGGGGTGGTGTATTTGTGCAAGGGCAGGCGCACATGCTGGCGGCGATTAGGCCAGACACCACTGACCATGACCAGATAGCGCTTATCCAGCAGACCGGCCCGAATCTGCTCGTGCAGAGACGTCAGCGCGCTGCGCTTTTTTGCCAGCATGAGGATGCCCGAGGTTTCGCGGTCCAAGCGATGAACCAGTTCCAGAAAAGGTGCGTCCGGGCGTGCGGCGCGCAGCTGTTCGATCACCCCGTAACTGACGCCTGAGCCGCCATGGACCGCGACGCCGGCTGGCTTGTCGATGACCAGCAAATGACTGTCTTCAAAAAGCACGGCAAATTCAGCGCCGGGAACATGTACCGTACTTCGCTCGGCAAGTCGCATGGGCGGGACGCGGACCGTATCGCCCTCGACCAGCCGATAAGTCTGCGCTATGCGTCCTTTGTTAACCCGGACCTGCCCGGAACGCAGCACCTGATAGATATGGCTTTTCGGAACGCCCTTGCAAATCCTTAGCAAAAAGTTATCGATACGCTGTCCGGCATCGTCCGGCCCTATGCTGAGCAAGCGAACGCTGGGACCCTCAGTGGCTCGAGGCAGACTGAGGTCGGGATTCGCGACGGTCGTCAATTCAAGCCTCCGCCCATGGCCCACGGCTGAAGGTCGGGCGAACCGACTGACAACCATAGAGGGGCCAAGGCGCAGCGCAAGCCGGTCCCGATCATGCTTTTCCTCATGCAAACCTTCCCTAAGTCCTTCATTTTGAATATATAATCAGCTCGGCGAAACAGTTTCGCTGGATGTGCTTCAACGAAAAAAGCCATTCTACACAGGGGCGTCTCCATCGGCCTCGCCCGTTTTGCAAATTCGATGGAAGAGCTGTGTATGCATTATTCCTGCGCCGTCAGGGTCGCACCTTAGATGTGATCGGACAGTGCGCTGGAATGATGGAACAGTAAGCCTGATAGGTAAGGATTAGTCTGGCAAGCCGCTCATGGTTGAGAGGCTCGCTGGCAGATGTGACTGATTTTTTTGCTCGACTTGCCCATAAAGATTTGAACCCCTGATGACTGAATCCACCGCCCACAAAATCAGCAAGCAGCCCACTGCGGCGGGCTTGCGTGTGTGTGCAGATTCGATCCCGGCGAGTTCGATCGTTTAAAGCAAGCAGCAAACCGCCAGTTTCATCCGCGCCCTGTGGGTGCGTGCGTTGTTAGTTGTGCGCACCGCTCACGTCACGGCAATACTCCTCCCCCAGGCTTCCGTTCTCCGCATACATCCCATGACTTTGCCGCGCAATTAGGCGTTTTCCGCCACGCGCTGCAAACATCGGCCTTCACCGGCCGCGGAGCCATAAAATGAAACGCATGCTGTTCAATGCCACGCAACAAGAAGAATTGCGCGTGGCCATCGTCGACGGGCAGAAGCTCATCGACATCGATATCGAGACCACCGGTCGCGAACAACGCAAATCCAATATCTACAAAGGCGTCATCACACGCATCGAGCCCTCGCTCGAAGCCTGCTTCGTCAACTACGGCGAAGAACGTCACGGATTCCTGCCATTCAAGGAAGTCGCCCGCAGCTACTTTCGCGAAGGTGTTGATGTACGCAACGCCAGCATCCGCGATGCGCTGCGCGAAGGTCAGGAAATCATGGTGCAGGTGGAGAAAGAGGAGCGCGGCAACAAGGGTGCCGCACTGACCTCATTCGTTTCCCTCGCCGGTCGTTATCTTGTACTGATGCCGAACAATCCGCGCGGCGGCGGTGTATCTCGTCGCGTCGAAGGTGAAGACCGCCAAGAACTGCGCGAAACCATGGACAAGCTGGACCTGCCTCAAGGCATGTCCGTCATCGCACGTACTGCCGGCATCGGCCGTAATGTCGATGAGCTGCAGTGGGACCTGAACTACCTGATGCAATTGTGGAGTGCCATCGACGGCGCCAGCAAATCCGCCTCGGGCGCTTTCCTGATTTATCAGGAATCTTCACTCGTCATTCGCGCCATCCGAGATTACTTCCAGCCAGATATCGGTGAAATCCTGATCGATACCGATGACATCTACGAACAGGCCCAGCAGTTCATGAGCCATGTCATGCCTGATATGGTTCAGCGCGTGAAGCGCTATCGTGATGATGTTCCTCTGTTCTCGCGTTTCCAGATCGAACACCAGATCGAAAGTGCGTATTCCCGCACCGTCGCCCTGCCCTCAGGTGGCGCGATCGTCATCGATCACACCGAAGCACTCGTCTCTGTGGACGTCAACTCGGCCCGCGCCACGCGCGGCAGTGACATCGAAACCACCGCGTTCAATACCAATCTCGAAGCCGCCGATGAAGTGGCCCGCCAATTGCGCTTGCGCGACTTGGGTGGCCTGATCGTGATCGACTTCATTGATATGGAGAACTCCAAAAACCAGCGCGAGATTGAGAACCGTCTGAAAGATGCGCTGCATTACGATCGCGCGCGCGTTCAGATGGGAAAAATCTCCCGCTTCGGTTTGATGGAACTCTCGCGCCAGCGCCTGCGTCCGTCATTGTCTGAAGGCAGTCACGTGACTTGCCCGCGCTGTAACGGCACAGGCCACATTCGTGATACGGATTCCTCGGCATTGCAAGTCCTGCGCATCATTCAGGAAGAAGCAATGAAAGAAAACTCCGCCGCGATTCATGTGCAGGTGCCGGTCGATGTCGCCGCCTTCCTGCTCAATGAAAAACGTGGCGAGATTCTGAAGATCGAAACACGTCATCGCGTCAACGTCGTGCTGATCCCGAACAAGCACCTCGAAACACCACACTACAAACTCGATCGCCTCAAGCATGATGACCCTCGCCTGGACGCCATGGCGACCAGCTATGCGATGGCGGAAGAACCCGACACGGATGTGGGCTACAGCAAACGCAAGCAGGAAGAAAGCAAGCCCCGTCAGGAAGCGGTGGTCAAGACCATCACACCCGATCAACCTGCACCTATCGTCGAACGCCGTGAGCGTGTAACGGCTGCCAACCCAGCCGTCGATGCAGCCGCCGAAGGTTTCCTGTCGCGTCTTTTTGGTTTGTTCCGCAAAAAGCCCGGTGCGTCCGCCGAACCAGCATCGCCCGCCAAAGCACCTTCACGTGATCGCAATGATCGTGGCGGCCGTTCCGGTCGTGGCCGTGGTCGTGGTGGTCGCGGTCGCGATAAACAGGAAGAACGTACAGGCGCAGAAGCCAAAGCCCCCAAGGAGCAGCGCGAGCCGAAAGAAGCCAAAGAAGCACGCGAACCCAAAGAGGCCGCTAACCAGCGTCAACCCAAACCACCGCGCGAACCGCGTGAACCACGCGAAGCCGGTGAAGGACGTCAGCGTCAACCCCGTGCGCCGCGCGAGGAACGCAAGCCAGTACAAGCTGATGAAGTCGTTTTGGCTACACCGATCACAGGCCTTGACCACGAGGCGGTTCAGACTGATCTACTCTCGCCACAAACTGAAGGCGGCGCGGTCGAAAATGGCGAAGATTCACCACGTCGTCGCCGTCGTCGTGGTGGTCGCAACCGCAATCGTCGCGACCGTACGAATGGCGAAGCAATGCCAGGTGATCAGGACGGCGAATTCGCTGAGGGTGCCGAGGGTGCTGAGACATCTCAGGCAGACCAAGCTTCGGAGAGTTCGCACGAGGTGCACGTATCACCAACATTCCAGGAGCATGTGGAACAGCAGCCGACACCAGTCAATGCCGAAGCACCTGTAACGACTGCGCATGTTGCCATCCCAGTGGTAACTGAAATGGCCGCCGCCGAATCTGTCACGCTCCCGATAGCCGAAGCAATTCCTGTGTCCGAGCCAGTCGAGCCTCATCAGGCTAGCGTGCAGGACACTGTGGCGCCGATTATCGTGCCCGAGACTGTATCGATCGAGGCGCAACCATCTGCACCTGTGACGCAAGTTGTACCAAAGGCAGCGCAACAACCCAGCTCGGCCGACATTGATACGCTACTTCGTGAAGCCGGATTGATGATGGCCGTTACTGATCCTGAAAAACTGCGCGCGGTAGAAGCGGCCAGCGACAACGTAACGCCGAAGACGCGTGTACCGCGCGAGCGCAAGCCCGTGGCGCAGGAGTCTAATGAGCCATTGGTTCAGGTGGAAACACAGCGCTGACACTAGATCGTTGAGCCGTTTAATTTCGGTTCTGGACAAACGATCTGTGATCCTCGCCCTCTAGGAGAGGCGCTCGTAAAAAACCCGCTTGCTTGCAAGCGGGTTTTTTTATGAGCAAGGATAAGTAGACCTTACGTGTTAACCGACAACGCCGGCCAGTCTCCGCGTCGCCGCTTGTCCAGCCAAAATGCTGCAATCAGCGTTTTGACGTCCGTGACCTTGCCGACCCTGATCCATTCCAGCAGCTCATCGAGAGGCAAGGTAAACACATCCAGAAACTCACCCGCATCCAGCTGACGTTCGCCTGCAGTTAGTCCTTCTGCGAGATAAATATCCAGATGCTCATCTGAGTAAGCAATGGCATTGTGTATGATGCACAAAAACTGCCAGTGCTTCGCGGTATAGCCGGTCTCTTCGCGTAGCTCTCGCTGAGCGCACAACAAGGGATCCTCGCCCAGCTCGAGCTTCCCGGCCGGGAACTCAACGAAGACTTGTGCATTCGGATAACGAAACTGGCGCTCGAGTAAAACATCGCCATTTTCAAACAGAGGCAGTATCACGACGGCGCCCGGATGTCGAAAGTACTCGCGATGCGTTTCACTGTCATCGGGCAGCTTGACCAGATCGCGACGCACTTGCAGAAACGAGCCGTCATAAACGATCTCGCTACTGACGGGCGTTTCTCTCAGGTGTTTGTCATCCATACGCAATAGTCAGGCAGGTGCGACGGCCGACAAGCTACCCATCAGGCAGATCGACGCCGCAGATAACGAAAAATAAACCCCGGGAAGGCCAGCACAAGAAACAAGCAGACTGTCACCGCATAGAATTGCCAGCCTTGATTGAAAGCATTGCCGGCATTCGACTCAAGGAGTCGTGCAATACCCAACACCACGAAGTACAGCAGCACCAGTTCAAGCAGCCTGATATAAAACGGTTTGTCCGCTTGTTTCAAGCGCCATACACCGAGCAGCGACTCGGTCAGGAAAGGGAAATTGGCGGCAACCACCATCAGAAAAATGATGATCCAAGCGGCTGTAGAGTTATTCAATGGATTGATCCGTTTAGCTAGGAAGCGCCTGTGATATCACCTGCAGGCACGTAGTCATAAGTGTCCCCGGCAAAATCCCCAGCAAGACGACCGCAATACCGTTGACGGACAAAGTGATCTGCATGCTCCGGTCAGCAACAATGGGGGACGTGTCTGTCGGCGCATCAAAATACATCAGCTTCACGATACGCAAATAGTAGTAGGCACCGACCAGCGACAACAGCACGGCGACAATCACTAGCCACAAATGTCCGGCAGCGAGTGCCGCTTCCAGCACCGTGAGCTTGGCAAAGAATCCGACCATCGGAGGAACGCCCGCAAGCGACAGCAGCAGCACCATCATGATCGCAGCGAACCATGGGCTGCGTTGATTCAGACCTTTGAAATCTTCCAGCGACTCCGCCTCAAATCCGCTGCGAGAGAGCAGCATGATCATGGCGAAGCTGCCCAGCGTAGTCAGTACATAAGTGACCACATAAAACATGGATGCGCTATAGGCATTCGCCGCAGCCGCCGTCGTGCTGCCCTCAAACACACCTGAAAGCAGGCCAAGCAGCATGAATCCCATTTGTGAAATCGTGGAATAAGCGAGCATGCGCTTGATATTGGTTTGCGCAATCGCCGTAATATTACCCACGGCCATGGAGGCGACTGCCATCACGATCAGCATCTGCTGCCAATCAGCTGCCATTGCACTCAAAGCACCCACCAGCAAACGCATGCAGATAGCGAATGCCGCGAGTTTGGGCGCTGCACCCAGCAGCAAGGTCACCGAGGTGGGCGCACCCTGATAGACATCGGGTGCCCACATATGGAAAGGTGCAGCGCCCAATTTGAATGCCAGACCTGCCATCAGAAAGACGACACCCAGTACCAGTACCATTTTGTTGACCGTGCCAGACGATACCGCTGCCGCTACCTGCGTTAAATCCAGCGAGCCAGTCGCGCCATACAGCAGCGACATACCGTACAACAGGAAGCCCGAGGCCATTGCGCCGAGCACAAAGTATTTCATTGCTGCTTCGGTAGAAATCGGATGATCACGGCGCAGCGCAACCAACGCGTACAGTGACAGGGACATCAGTTCCAGACCCAGATAAATGATCAGGAAGCTATTACCGGAGATCATGATCATCTGACCCAGCAGGGTCATCAGCGCCAGCACATAAAATTCGCCACTGAGGGTTCCGCCCAGCATGCTGCGCGCCACGGTGTATTGACGCGCATAAATCAAGGTGGCAAACGTCGCAATGCAGGCGAATAGCTTGAGGAGCTTCGCCATGGGATCACTGACAAACATCTGATTGAACGTGTAACTGGTTCCACCCGAACCGAAACCTGACATGGCAACAAACGCAGTGATCACAATTGCCAGCAGCGACAGCCAGTGACTGAGTGGCTGCTTTTCTTCACGAACAAAGAGGCCTGCCACCAGAATTACCATGATAGCTATCGCCAGGACTATCTCAGCCATGGCCGGAATCAAGTTCAGTTCATTCATTGTCGGCTGCTCTCGCCTTGAAATTATTGGGGTAGTTTGCTGTTTGCGACATGGTTGAGCAAATCGCTCACCGAAGTCTGCATAGCATCAGTAAAAGGCGCTGGATAGATACCCATCCAGATCACGGCAATCGCGAGCACACCCAGCATCAGAAATTCGCGCATGCTCAAGTCTTGTAGCGCGGCGACTTCCTTGTTAGCCACTTCACCAAAAACGACGCGCTTGACCAGCCACAGCGAATAAGCTGCGCCCAGAATCAGGGCCGTCGCCGCCAGTGCGCCTATCCAGAAATCATATTTGACTGCACCCAGAATCACCATGAACTCACCAATGAAACCTGATGTTCCGGGCAAACCGGCATTGGCCAGTGAGAACAGCACGAACAGTGCTGCGAAGCGCGGCATCGTATTGATCACACCGCCGTAGGAAGCGATTTCACGGGAATGCACACGATCATAAAGAACGCCGATACACAAGAACATGGCACCCGACACGAAACCGTGCGAAATCATTTGCATCAGACCGCCCTGCACGGCCATGTCGCTGAACAGAAAGAAGCCCAACGTCACGAAACCCATGTGTGCAATCGATGAGTACGCAACCAGCTTTTTCATATCAGCCTGCACCAGCGCGACCAAACCAATGTAGATCACGGCAACCAGTGACAACGCAATCATCAGCCAAGCAAGGCTGTGACTGGCATCGGGCGCTATGGGCAATGACAAGCGCAGAAAGCCATAGCCACCCAACTTGAGCATGATCGCCGCCAGAACCACTGATCCGCCGGTGGGCGCTTCGACGTGCGCATCAGGCAACCAAGTATGTACCGGCCACATCGGCACCTTGACAGCAAAGGCTGCGAGGAAGGCTAGGAAGATCAGTTGCTGCACATCGAGCGCGAGCGGAAGCTGATGCCATACCAGTATCTCGAAACTGCCCGACTGGAAATACAAATAAATCAACGCTACCAGCATCAGCAGCGAACCAAGGAAGGTGTACAGAAAAAACTTAATCGCTGCGTACACACGGCGCGGTCCACCCCAGACACCAATGATAATGAACATCGGTATCAGTGTCGCCTCAAAAAATACATAGAAGAGCACACCATCCAGTGCGCAGAACACCCCAATCATCGCACCCGACAAGATCAGGAAAGCCCCCATGTACTGAGCTACCCGCTTCTCGATAACTTCCCAAGCGGCGATCACGGCGACGACGGTAATGAATGCGGTTAGTGGCAAGAACCATAAAGACAAGCCATCAATACCTAGGTAATAGGACACATTAAAGCGTGCTATCCAAGCGGACTTTTCGACCAGCTGCATCCCATGCGCTGCCGGATCAAAGTGGCTCACCACCGGCAGGGTCACCAACAGGCTAACGACGGCACCCACCAGCGACAGGACACGAACCAGATGCGCCCGGCTGTCACTGCCGACGGCAAGTACCAGAGCACCAAAGGCAATGGGCACCCAGATGGCCAGGCTCAGATAAGGGAGTGTTGACTGCATAGTGTTTTTCGCGGGCGGCTGATTTTATTCGGATCGGTCACGCGCTCATCAGCAGGTAGCCCAGATACAGGGCCACAGCGACGATCATCGTGAATGCGTAGTGATAGATGTAACCGGTCTGCAAGGTGCGTGTAATCGTGGAGAACCACGCCACCAGCTTCGCACTGCCGTTGACCATCAGGCCATCGATCAGCGTGCGGTCACCCACTGAGGACAAACCACCACCGAGTCGGCGCGCACCGCCGGCAAAGACGAAGTCGTTGATCTTGTCCATGTAGTACTTGTTATCAAGTAGCTTGTACACCGCGCTGAAGTGGCGGAAGAACCAGGCGGGTACCGCCGGATTGATCAGGTAGCAGTACCAGGCACTCACCACACCCGCCAGCGCCAGTGCAAACGGCAAGGTCGTCAATGCATGCAGCCCCATCGCCACAGCATCATGGAATTCATGCGACAGCTCGGCCATCGCCGGGTGATGGTCAGCAACGAAAATCACGTCCTTGAAGAAATCACCATGCAGCATGGGCGTGATGGTCATGAAGCCAATCACCACCGATGGAATAGCCAACAGGACCAGCGGCAAGGTCACCACCCACGGTGCTTCATGTGGCTTCTCGCCTGGTGCTAGGCCGTGATGGTCATCGCCTTGATGATCATCGCCATGACCGTCATGATGATCGTGATGCGATTTGCCGAAACGCTCTTCACCATGGAACACGAGGAAGTACATGCGGAAGGAATAGAAGGCCGTCACAAACACACCTGCCAGCACCGCAAAATTTGCGAAGCCGCTACCTGCGATATGCGTCGCATGAACTGCCTCGATGATGCTGTCCTTGGAATAAAAGCCGGAGAAGAAAGGCGTTCCGATCAAGGCCAGAGAGCCCAGCAAGCTAGTAATCCAGGTGATGGGCATGTACTTACGCAGTCCGCCCATGTTGCGGACGTCCTGATCGTGATGCATTCCGATAATCACAGCACCTGCAGCAAGGAAGAGCAGCGCCTTGAAGAACGCATGCGTCATCAGGTGAAACACGGCCACTGAATAAGCAGACGCACCCAGCGCCACGGTCATGTAGCCCAACTGGGACAGGGTTGAGTAGGCAACAACACGCTTGATATCGTTTTGGATGATACCAAGGAAGCCCATGAACAAGGCTGTGATCGAACCGATAACGAGCACAAAGGACAAGGCCGTGTCAGACAATTCAAACAGTGGCGACATGCGCGCCACCATGAAAATACCGGCGGTCACCATGGTCGCTGCGTGAATCAGCGCGGAGATCGGCGTTGGACCTTCCATGGAGTCAGGCAACCACACATGCAAGGGAAACTGCGCCGACTTGCCCATCGCACCAATGAACAGGCAAATGCAGGCCACGGTGATCAACATCCAGTCGGTACCGGGCAAAGTCAACGTAGCGAGAGACTCGCGTTTAGCAAATACCTCTGCGTAATTCATTGACCCGGCATAGGCCAACAAAAGACCAATGCCAAGTATGAAACCGAAATCACCTACCCGGTTGACTAGGAAGGCTTTCATATTGGCGAAAATCGCGGTGGGCCGTTTGAACCAGAAACCGATCAGCAGATACGACACCAGACCTACAGCCTCCCAGCCAAAGAACAGCTGCAGGAAGTTATTGCTCATCACGAGCATGAGCATCGCAAAGGTAAACAGCGAGATATAGGCAAAAAACCGGTTGTAGCCTTCATCGTCCTTCATATAGCCAATGGTGTAGATATGTACCATTAGCGACACGAAGGTCACCACACACATCATCATCGCGGTGAGGCTGTCAATCAGAAAGCCGATTTCTAGTTTGAGGCTACCGACCGTCATCCAAGTGTACAAAGTACCGCTGTAGGTCGCGCCATCAATGACTTGTTGCAAAGTCTGGGCGGAGCTCAGGAATGCGATCAGCACACCCAGAATCGTTACCGTGTGTGACGCCGTGCGGCCAATCAGATTGCCAAAGAAGCGCGTGCCAAAAAGGCCCGCGATCAGGGAGCCCGCCAGAGGTGCCAGCGGGACACACAGCAGCAGGTTTGGGTTAAGTTGCCCAGCCATAAAAACCTTGTCCTTGTTTTGCTTTAGCCCTTGAGACGATCAAGCTCTTCTACATTGATCGTATCGAGGTTACGGAACAGCGCGACGAGAATCGCCAGACCGATCGCCGACTCTGCGGCAGCGACTGTCAAAATAAAAAACACAAATATCTGACCCGCTGCATCGCCGAGATAATGCGAGAAAGCGACGAAGTTCATGTTCACCGCTAGCAGCATGAGTTCAATCGCCATCAAAATGACGATGAGGTTTTTTCGATTCATGAAAATACCGATCACCGCAATCGCGAAAAGGATAGCGCCGAGCGTTAGAAAATGAGCGAGGGTGAGTGTCACGTTCTTTTCCTCTTATGATTTGTCGACGGCTGGATCAGCCGATTCGCGCGGCTCGGCAGGCATGCTGATGATGCGAATACGATCAGCGCTTTTCACCTTGACGGCGTCACCCGGATTGAAATACTTCGTATCCTTGCGTCGGCGCATCGTCAACGCGACTGCTGCAACCATCGCTGCCAGCAGAATGATGGCAGCGATTTCAAACGCATAAAGATATTGGGTGTAAATCAGTTTGCCCAGCTCGCGTGTATCCCCAATATTGATGGCGGCCTCAGGATATGCGCCCTGCGCAACAAACCCGCGTACCAATACAGTGACCATTTCCGCTGCAATGATGGCGCCTACCGTTAGTGCCAATGGCAAATGACTCCAGAATCCTGCGCGCAGCTTAGCCATGTCAATGTCGAGCATCATCACCACGAACAGGAACAGCACCATCACCGCGCCGACATAGACCAGCACCAGTACGATCGCGAGAAACTCGGCCTTCAGCAGCATCCAGATCGCAGCAGCTGAGAAAAAGGACAGAATCAGAAACAATGCCGCGTGCACCGGATTGCTCGCCGATATAACGCGCACTGCTGCAAAGATCAGCACCGCAGAGAAAACATAAAAGAGTACGGTCGTAAATTCCATGGATGATCTCAGCGATAGCGGGCATCAGCGGCGCGGCTGGCCGCAATCTCGGCTTCATATTTGTCGCCAATGGCAAGCAACATGTCTTTGGTGTAGTACAGGTCACCCCGCTTCTCACCGTGATACTCAAGAATATGGGTCTCGACAATCGAGTCAACCGGGCAGGATTCTTCGCAGAATCCGCAAAAAATGCATTTGGTCAGATCAATGTCATAGCGCGTGGTGCGGCGTGAGCCATCATCGCGCTGCTCGGATTCAATACTGATGGCCATCGCCGGGCAAACTGCTTCGCACAGTTTGCAGGCAATGCAGCGCTCTTCACCATTGGGATAGCGGCGCAAGGCGTGCAGTCCGCGAAAACGCGGTGATTGCGGCGTTTTTTCTTCCGGAAATTGCACCGTGATCTTGCGCGCGAACATGTAGCGGCCCGTCAGTGCCAGCCCCTTAAAGAGCTCTCGCAGCATCAGGCTTCCAAAGAAATCCTTGATCGCTTCCATGATTATTCAGCCTCTATATTCAATTCTCTGAGTCGCATTCAATTTGAATGAAACGCTACTTCCAGATATTCCATGGGGTTTGCATCCAAATCGCCACGATGACAAGGTAAACGACGGTCAGCGGTATGAAAATCTTCCAGCCCAATCGCATGATCTGATCATAGCGATAGCGCGGGAAAGAAGCACGTACCCAAATGAAGATCGAAACGACCAGGAAGGTCTTGATGCCCAACCAAATCCAGCCAGGGATGAAACCCAAAATTTCCAGCGGTGCGCTCCAACCACCAAGGAACATCAGCGTCGCCAGCATGGAGACCAAAATCATGTTCGCGTATTCGGCGAGGAAGAACATCGCAAACGACATACCGGAATACTCGACCATATGCCCAGCAACGATTTCCGATTCACCTTCAACGACATCGAAAGGATGACGCGAGGTTTCTGCAATGCCCGAGATGATGTAAACACCGAACATAGGCAACAGCGGCAGCCAGTTCCACGACAGGAAATTAAGGCCCATGTCAGCGAAGACACCGCGCGTCTGCCCGGCGACGATTTCCGAAAGGTTCAGACTGCCCGACACCATCAGCACGATGACGAACACAAATCCCATCGCGATTTCGTAGGACACCATCTGCGCCGATGCGCGCATCGCACCCAGGAATGCATACTTCGAGTTGGACGCCCAACCAGCGATGATGACGCCATACACCTCCATGGAGGTAATCGCCATCACGAACAAGAGACCCGCATTCACATTAGCCAGAACGACCTCCGGCCCAAAAGGAATGACGGACCATGCGGCCATCGCTGGCATGATGGTCATCACGGGCGCGAGTACGAACAAAGCTTTGTTCGCCTTGGCCGGAACGATGATTTCCTTGAGCAGCAGCTTAAGTGCATCGGCGATAGGTTGCAGCAGGCCGGCAGGACCCACGCGATTCGGTCCGAGACGCACGTGCATCCAGCCGATCATCTTGCGCTCCCACAGCGTGAGGTAGGCAACACAGCCCATCAGGGGGAGCGCGACTGCGATGATCTTGATCAAGGTCCACGCCACAGGCCAAACCGGACCAAGGAGCCCAGCACCGGTCGTGGTCAATGTGGAGAGCAGCGCATCCATCAGGCTTTCTCCACCGATAGGGCGCCGAACATAGGACCCAGCCCTGCTGTGGACGCATGTGCAGAGGCTACGCGAACGACATTGTCTGGCAAACCGCGATCAACCGCGCATTCAATCACAATGGTGGTCGTTCCCTGGCTTACGCGCACTTTGTCACCCGGACTCACGCCGAGTTTTTCAGCCAGTGCATCTGAAATCACAGCATGAGGTGCGCGCGCATCGTTGGTCTGCTGCAGTGATTCTGCCCGACGGACGATCGCATCACTGAAATAAAGAGGCACATCGGCCAAGCGCTCGATACCCTGTGATCGCTGTACTGGGTTGAGGGCGATGTCAGCATGATTGTTCAGGCGCCCAGTGAGATCCAGACCGTCCAGGCTGCTTGAGCCCAAAATTTCATTGCGTATGTCTTCGGAACTTTCGTAAGCAAAACCTTCGAGCGATAACAGATTGCCCAACACGCGCAGCACCTTCCACGCGGGACGCGTTTCACCCAAAGGCTTTACGCTGCCGTTGAAGCTTTGCGCACGTCCCTCGGCACTGACGAAAGTACCTGAGGTTTCGGTGAACGGCGAGACCGGCAAGAGCACATCAGCAAATGCCATCGCGTGTTTGAACGGCGACATGACCACCACCATCTCGGCCTGATTGACCGCCGCGTGCGCGGTGCGCGGATCGGCGCAATCTAACTCAGGTTCCGTGTGCAGCAACAGATAAGCTTTCCGACCTTGAGCCACAAGGCTGTGGGCGTTGTCGGTACCGGATGGGCGTGCCTTCGCGAGATACGCACCGACGGTGTTGGCGGCCTCGGTCAGATAGCCAAAACTAGCATCCGTGTGCGTAGCTATCCATTGAGCCAGCGCGTGTAGTTGCGTCGCCTGCGGATGCTGAGACGCCGCATTTCCCAGAAAAATCGCACGCGGCTCACCTGAGAGCAGGCTGGCAGCAATTTGCTTTGCCGTTGGCGACGGCTGCAGGTTGACCAGCTCGGCAGGGGCGGTGATGTTTTTGCTCTGGGCGATAGCAACAGCCACCTCGCCTAGTTGCGCAACCCAGTCGCCGGGCGCGGCAATCAACTTGTTTGCGACTGGCATCAGCAAATCGTCATCGGCAGCATGCAGGATCGAGAGACTTGCACCGCGACGCACCGCACTACGCAATTTTGCCGACAGCAGCGGATGATCCTTGCGCAGGAAAGAACCGATCACGAATACCCGCTTGAGCTCGCTGAATGCCGCAACTGACATACCCAGCCAAGGCGTGAATTTCGGATCTGCGATGGTGTCGGTCTGACGTAAACGGAAATCGATGTTGTCTGATCCCAGTCCACGTACCAGTTTCTGCAATAGCGACAACTCTTCCAGTGTCGAATACGGTGTCGCGAGTGCCGCTATGGCATCGGCACCATGCTCATGACGAATGTTACGCAAACCATGGGCTACATACTCCAGCGCGGTCTGCCAGTCGGTTGTCTGCCACTGACCGTCCTGCTTGATCATTGGCGCAGTCAGACGCTCTTCGCTATTCAGTCCTTCATAAGAAAAACGATCTCGGTCAGACAGCCAGCACTCATTGATCGCTTCGTTTTCCAACGGCAGTACGCGCATGACTTTTGCGCCTTTGACCTGCACGATGAGGTTCGAACCGAGGCTGTCATGCGGACTGACAGATTTGCGGCGCGACAGTTCCCATGTACGGGCGCTATAACGGAAAGGTTTGGAGGTCAGTGCGCCGACCGGGCACAAATCGATCATGTTGCCGGACAATTCGGAATCGACCGTCTTGCCAACAAACGAGGTGATTTCGGCGTGTTCGCCACGACCGAGCATGCCGAACTCCATCACACCTGCAATCTCCTGACCGAAACGAACACAGCGCGTGCAGTGGATGCAGCGACTCATTTCCTTCATCGAGATCAGTGGGCCAACATCCTTGGCGTGCACAACACGCTTTTCTTCTTGATAGCGCGAAGCGGAGGGGCCATAACCGACTGCCAAATCCTGCAATTGGCATTCGCCACCTTGATCGCAGATCGGGCAATCCAGCGGATGATTCAGCAGCAAAAACTGCATCACATCTTTTTGCGCGCGGACAGCCTTCTCGCTGTGAGTACGCACGATCATGCCCGGCGTGACCGGCGTCGCACAGGCAGGCAAAGGTTTGGGCGCTTTTTCGACTTCGACCAAACACATGCGACAGTTCGCCGCAATCGACAGTTTCTTGTGATAGCAAAAGTGCGGGATATAGGTACCCAACTGGTTAGCAGCATCCATCACCATGCTGCCTTCCTTAACTTCGACTTTTTTGCCGTCTATTTCAATCTCAACCATGGCGAGTCCGGTCAGAGGTACGTGGGCACAAGACAACGCTTGTGCTCGATGTGATACGCAAACTCATCAGTAAAATTCTTGACCATCGCACGAACTGGCATCGCCGCAGCGTCGCCCAATGCGCAAATGGTGCGGCCCTGAATACCATCAGCAACCGTATTGAGCATGTCGAGATCATCTGCCCGGCCCTGTCCATGTTCGATACGGTGCACCATGCGATAGAGCCAACCTGTGCCTTCGCGGCAAGGTGTGCACTGGCCGCAGGATTCTTCGTAATAGAAATACGACAGACGCAGCAGCGATTTCACCATGCAACGCGTCTCGTTCATCACGATCACAGCACCGGAGCCCAACATGGATCCAGCTTTCGCGATCGAGTCATAGTCCATATCCGTTTGCATCATCACGTCGCCTGTCAACACAGGCATGGACGAGCCACCGGGAATGACGGCTTTGATCTTCGTGCCATCACGCATGCCACCGGCCAACTCAAGCAGCGTGGCGAATGGTGTGCCGAGTGGGACTTCGTAGTTGCCGGGACGCGCGACGTCACCCGAGACAGAAAAAATCTTGGTGCCACCGTTATTGGGCTTGCCAGCTGCCAGATAGGCTTCACCACCGAGATTCAGCACGAACGGTACTGCCGCAAAGGTCTCGGTATTGTTGATCGTGGTTGGCTTGCCATACAAACCAAAGCTCGCGGGGAAAGGTGGCTTGAAACGTGGCTGACCTTTTTTACCTTCGATGGATTCCAGCAAAGCGGTTTCTTCGCCACAGATGTAAGCACCGTAGCCATGAAACGCATGCAGCTGAAAACTGAAATCGGTTCCAAGAATACGATCGCCCAGGAAGCCTGCTGCGCGCGCCTCATCCAGCGCTGCTTCGAAGCAATCGTAGACATCCCAGATTTCGCCGTGAATGTAGTTGTAGCCGACAGAAATGCCCATCGCATACGCACCGATGGCCATACCTTCGATAACCGAATGCGGGTTGTAACGAAGAATGTCGCGGTCCTTGAAGGTACCTGGCTCGCCCTCATCGGAATTACAGACCAGATATTTCTGTCCGGGGAACTGACGTGGCATGAAGCTCCACTTCAAGCCCGTCGGAAAACCTGCGCCACCGCGACCACGCAGCGAAGATGCCTTCAATTCGGCTATGACCTGCTCGGGCGTGATGTTTTCAGTCAGGATGCGGCGCAGGGCAGAATAACCACCGCGCTTCACATAATCGGCCAGATGCCAGTTGCTGCCGTCGAGGCCGGCGAGTATCAGTGGTTTGATATGACGGTCGTGAAGGCTGCTCATTTCTTCAGCTCCTCTAGAAGGACATCAATTTTATCGTTCGACATATGGCTGCACATGCGCTTGTTATTGACCAGCAGCACGGGCGCATCACCACAAGCCCCCATGCACTCGCCTTCTGCCAGAGAAAAATTACCATCTGCGGTGGTCTCGCGATAATCGATACCGAGTCTTTCCTTCAGATGAAGTGCCGCTTTTTCGCCGCCCGAAAGCGCACACGGCAGGTTGGTGCAAATCGTAATTTTCTGCTTGCCCAACGGTTTAAGGTTGTACATGTTGTAGAACGTGGCAACCTCTTGCACCGCAATCGCGGGCATGCCAATGTAATCGGCGATGTCTTGCATGACCTCAGGCGCCAGCCAGCCTTTTTCATCCTGCGCGATCGCGAGCGCAGCCATCACCGCCGACTGACGCTGATCCGCCGGGAACTTTGCCAGTTCGCGATCTATTTTTTTGTACGCTTGCTCTGTTAACAGCATTGTTTTGCCTTGTGGATGAATGCGTGATTCAGCGATCAATCTCGCCGAACACGATGTCCTGGGTACCAATAATCGTCACTGCGTCAGCGATCATGTGCCCTTTCGCCATTTCATTGAGTCCCTGCAGGTGCGCGTAACCCGGCGCGCGTATCTTCAGCCGGTAAGGCTTGTTTGCGCCGTCGGATACAAGGTAGATACCAAACTCGCCTTTCGGATGCTCTACCGCTGCATAGGCCTCGCCCTCGGGCACGTGAAAGCCTTCGGTGAAAAGCTTGAAATGGTGAATCAGCTCTTCCATGTTCGATTTCATGTCAACACGTGACGGCGGTGCGACTTTGTGGTTATCGCTCATCACCGGACCGGGATGATTGCGCAACCATTCGATGCACTGCTTGATGATGCGATTGGATTGACGCATCTCTTCAATGCGCACCAGATAGCGGTCATAGCAATCGCCGTTCACACCGATGGGAATATCAAAATCCATCAAGTCGTAAACTTCATAAGGCTGCTTCTTGCGCAAATCCCAGGCAATGCCCGAACCACGCAGCATGGGACCGGTAAAGCCCATCGCCAGCGCACGTTCAGGCAAAACGACCCCGATACCTACCAGACGCTGTTTCCAGATACGGTTGTCCGTCAGAAGAGTCTCGTACTCATCAATATAAGTCGGAAAACGATTAGTAAAATCTTCGATGAAATCGAGCAAGGAACCGCGACGATTTTCATTCAACCTCGCCATCGCCTTGTCATTGCGGATCAAGGATGCGGTGTACTGCGGCATGCTATCCGGCAGATCTCGGTAGACACCACCGGGACGGTAATAAGCTGCATGCAGGCGCGCGCCCGACACAGCTTCATAGCAATCCATCAGATCCTCACGCTCGCGAAACGCATACAGGAATACACCCATCGCTCCCACATCAAGTGCATGAGCACCCAGCCACAGCAAGTGATTCAAGATACGCGTGACTTCATCGAACATCACCCGAATGTATTGCGCTCGAAGCGGCACTTCCAGACCGAGCATCTTTTCGATCGCCATCACATACGCATGCTCATTGCACATCATCGACACATAGTCGAGACGATCCATGTAAGGCACAGATTGCAGATAAGTACGTGTTTCGGCCAGTTTCTCGGTCGCGCGATGTAACAAACCAATATGCGGATCGGCACGCTGGATGACCTCGCCATCGAGTTCCAGCACCAGACGCAACACCCCATGCGCAGCAGGATGCTGGGGGCCAAAATTGAGTGTGTAGTTCTTGATTTCAGCCACGACGCATCTCCCGCAACACAACTTTGTTACGCAGGCCGGTGTATCTCTCAATTTCGGTGCAGGCTAACTTCGCGCTAGCGAAGTTAAGCGCGCATCGCGCGCGGCCGGAGCCAAAATTTAGGGTGTAGTTTTTCATCTCAGACATTTATTTGATTCCGTAATTCTCTTCGCGAATCACGCGCGGCACATTTTCACGCGGCTCGATCGTAACGGGCTGATAGATCACGCGTTTTTGCTCAGGGTCGTAACGCATCTCGACATAACCACTGACAGGAAAATCCTTGCGGAAGGGATGACCAATAAAACCATAATCGGTCAGGATGCGCCGCAGATCATCGTGACCTTCAAACAAGATGCCAAACAAATCGAAAGCTTCACGCTCATACCAGTTGGCCGAATTCCACAAATTGCTCACCGAGGGAACGACAGGCAAATCATCTTCAGGCGCAAAGGTCCGCACACGAAGGCGCCAGTTGTGGGTGATGGATATCAGGTGCGAAACGACAGCAAAGCGCGCACCATTCCACGCACCATCACCGTAGGATTCATAATCGACACCACACAAATCGAGTAATTGCTCAAAACGCAGCGAGGCATGATCTCGCAGGCTTTGCATGACCGACAAATAATCGGATACAGCAACAACGACCGTGATTTCGCCGAGCGCGACTGATACCGAACGGATGCGATCACCCAAGACTTCTTGAAGCGTCGATTCCAGCGTTACAAGTTTGGTTGTCATGATCCTGGCTTATCGTTTCAGCGAGCGATGGTATTGGTTCGCCGAATTTTATTTTGCAATTGCATGAATCCGTACAACAGTGCCTCTGCGGTTGGTGGGCAACCAGGCACATAAATATCGACGGGCACAATGCGATCACAACCTCGGACCACCGAATAAGAGTAGTGATAGTAACCACCGCCATTCGCGCATGAGCCCATGGAAATTACCCAGCGTGGCTCGGCCATCTGGTCATACACCTTGCGCAATGCCGGCGCCATTTTGTTGCAGAGTGTCCCTGCAACGATCATGACATCCGATTGTCTTGGCGATGGGCGAAAGACGACGCCAAAACGGTCGAGATCATAGCGGGATGCGCCCGCATGCATCATTTCGACCGCGCAGCACGCCAACCCGAAGGTCATCGGCCAAAGCGAGCCGGTGCGCGTCCAGTTAATTAGCTTGTCGGCCGTCGTCGTGACAAAGCCTTCGTTCATGATTCCGTCAATTGCCATCGTTTATTCCCAATCCAGTGCACCTTTTTTCCATTCGAAAATCAGGCCAACGACCAGTACACCCAGAAAAATCATCATCGCCCAGAAACCAAGCAGTCCAATGTCACTCATGGCAACTGCCCAAGGCACAAGGAAAGCGACTTCAAGGTCGAAGAGAATGAAAAGAATCGCAACAAGGTAATAGCGCACGTCGAATTTCATGCGCGCGTCTTCGAAAGCTTCGAAGCCGCATTCGTAAGAAGACGTTTTTGCAGCATCAGGATGATGCGGTCCAAGCAAACGACCCAGTATCTGCGGTGCTACACCGACGACGATGCCAACACCGATGAAGAGCAGTATTGGGAGGTAATTTTCGAGGTTCACGATATCCTCAGTTCAAAACGATGATTGTTTTTGTGGAAGCACTGGTCAAACAAACCCGGAAACTTTTGTGGCTGCAAAACCGGCGCCAACGCCTTGCTCTTCCTGACGGCCGCGCTATATGGCTACGCTGGCTCGCTATAAAACGCCGATTTTTTCAGCATCTTCCTTCAACAAATTAATTTTCAGCCATGCAGCCAGGCCGGCCATTTCAGCAAAAAGCCAGCTCGGGGCATCCCCTGCTGGCCTGCTCGGAATCACCGGATTCCTGTTTCTGTTTTGACTGGTGCCGACGGCGAGACTCGAACTCGCACAGCTTTCGCCACTACCCCCTCAAGATAGCGTGTCTACCAATTTCACCACGTCGGCAAAACCCTAGCATTTTAACCCGCTTTGACTCCTGATCTCAATGCAGATTTGACAGCATTCATTAACAAGAGATTATTTCGGGATTTCGTTCGATTTATTTTGTGGTTTCGACGCATCTGGCGTACCGGGCGCAGTCGTTGCTGGTTTGGCAGGCGTTGTTACCTGATCCATCACACCCGCACCGGACGTACTGGCTGGTCTGCTGCCGATGAAGCTCAGCGCGAGCGTTGCCGCAAAAAAAACGGCTGCAGCAAAACCTGTCGATCTCGATAAAAAATTTGAAGATCCGCTGGCGCCAAATAGACTACCGGATGCACCCGAGCCAAAGGCAGCGCCCATGTCGGCGCCCTTACCGTGCTGCAAAAGCACCAAGCCAATGATCATTAGCGCCGTAACGACCTGAATGACAATGATTATTGCGTGTAAGTTGTTCATGTTGAAAATTTTTCCATTTTAATAATATTGTGTTTCATTTTTTAAATCTCAGCGCATAAATATCAGCGCATCCAACCGCACAAAAAGCGTACTACTCAGGCCGACTTCGCAATGGCGAGGAAATCCTCCGCCTTGAGCGAGGCCCCACCTATCAGTCCGCCATCAATATCGGCCATCGCCAACAGATCACGCGCGTTGTCCGGCTTCATGCTGCCACCGTAAAGCAGACGAACACCATTACCTGCAACAGAGTCCGCGCCGGCCAGCAATCTCCGCAACTGCGCGTGAACTTGCTGAGCCATCTCTGGCGTGGCGGTTTTACCCGTACCAATAGCCCACACGGGCTCATAAGCGACCACTATTTTGCCCAACTGTTGCCCCACCGCGGTCAGCACAGCGATAAGCTGGCGGGACACGACACTGTCGGTGTTACCGGCTTCGCGCTCTTCGAGGGTTTCGCCAACACAGACGATGGGTGTGAGTCCACGCGCCAGGGCTTGCATTGCCTTGCCGGCCACGACGACATCGGTCTCGCCATGAAGACTACGACGCTCGGAGTGCCCGACAATCACGAACTGACAACCAAAATCACGCAACATCGCACCAGACACTTCACCGGTATACGCACCCGACTCATGCAGCGACAGGTCCTGCCCGCCCCAGGCCACGACCGAGCCAGAAAGCGCCGATTGGGTCTGTGCTAAGTACGGTGACGGCACACAGACAGCAATATCTGCGGAAAGCCCGCCGGCGCCGGCGCGTATGCCATCGAGCAGCACTGCGTTGGCGGCGACGCTGCCATTCATTTTCCAGTTACCGGCAATGAGTGTGCGTCGCATCGTTGTCTGATTCATGATTAACCCGTAATTTTATCCTGTGGGCTGAAAACCGGTCAAACCAGCATCAGACGACCGTCAGCATGATCTTGCCCACGTGCGTGCTGGTTTCCATCAGTGCATGGGCATCGGCAGCCCGCGCCAGCGGGAAGGTCTGGTAAATCACGGGTTTAATTACACCCGTTTCGAGCAGAGGCCAGACTTTCTGGTGCAGATGCTGCGCAACTTCCTGTTTGAAGGCGATCGGGCGCGGACGCAGAGTGGACCCGGTGACCGTCAGCCGTCGCCGCAAGATCTCACCGAAATTCACCTCACCTTTGACACCACCGAGCAAGGCAATGATCACCAGCCGGCCATCATCGGCCAGACAATTGATTTCCCGATTGACGTAATCACCCGCCACCATATCGAGGATCACATTCACGCCAGCACCACCGGTCGCGGATTTGATGACTTCCGCAAAATCTTCGGTGCGATAGTTAATGCCACGCTCTGCGCCGAAACTTTCGCATGCGCGGCATTTGTCATCCGTACCAGCTGTCGCGAAAACTCGGTGACCCATGGCGCGCGCTATCTGGATTGCCGTCACACCGATACCGGAGCTGCCACCTTGCACCAGCAGGGTTTCGTCACCAGAGAGCTTAGCTCGCATAAACAAATTGCTGTACACCGTGAAAAATGTTTCAGGCAGCGAGGCTGCTTCCAACAAGGACAGACCCTTGGGTACGGGCAGACACTGCGCGACAGGCGCAGCACAGTACTCGGCATAACCACCACCCTGCACCAGCGCGCAAACCATGTCGCCTTTTTTCAGCGTGCTACCGGCGAAATCGCCGTCAATAATCTCGCCCGCTACTTCGAGGCCGGGAATATCAGAGGCGCCTGGTGGCACCGGATAGTTACCGGTACGCTGAAGCACATCAGGCCGATTCACGCCAGCAGCATGCACCTTGATCATTACCTCGCCAGCCTTGAGCACAGGCATCGGGCGTTCGGCAGGCTTCAACACCTCGGGGCCACCGGGTTGGACGATTTCTATCGCTTGCATGAGTGTCTCCTATGTTTTTTCAGCGCTCTGACGGTTGGCCATAAAGAGCAAAAAGCCGTCCGCAGAGCGGACGGCTTTCATGGTCGCAGTACAGCGACCCGTTTACTTACTGCTGCGCGACCTCACCACCGTCTTCTGCCATCGCTGCCTTCATCGACAACTTGAGGCGACCACGGTCATCGGTTTCCAGAACTTTGACACGCACTTGCTGACCTTCTTTCAGGTAGTCAGCGACGGCATTCACGCGCTCGTTAGCAATCTGGCTGATGTGAAGCAGACCGTCCTTGCCGGGCATGACCTGAACGATCGCACCGAAGTCCAGTAGCTTGAGCACAACGCCGTCATAGATCTTGCCAACTTCAACGGAGGCTGTAAGTTCTTCGATGCGACGCTTCGCTTCTTGACCGGCTGCTGCGTCCACTGAAGCAATGGTAACCAGGCCTTCATCGGTGATGTCGATCTGGGTACCGGTTTCTTCAGTCAGTGCGCGAATCACCGCACCGCCTTTGCCGATCACATCACGGATCTTCTCGGGATTGATGCGAATCGTGATCAGGCGTGGCGCAAAATTCGACAACTCAGTGCGGCCATGCGGCATGGCTTCCTGCATCTTGCCAAGAATATGTACGCGGCCTTCTTTTGCCTGTGCCAGCGCGACTTGCATGATTTCTTTGGTGATGCCCTGAATCTTGATGTCCATCTGCAGCGCCGTAATGCCATTGGCAGTACCGGCCACTTTAAAGTCCATGTCACCCAGGTGATCTTCATCACCCAGAATATCGGAGAGAACCGCAAATTTGCTGCCTTCCTTGATCAGCCCCATCGCAATACCGGCGACGTGCGCTTTGAGAGGCATACCAGCGTCCATCAACGCCAGACTGCCGCCACAAACCGATGCCATCGATGAAGAACCATTCGACTCGGTGATTTCAGATACCAGACGCACCGAGTAGCTGAATTCATCAGCGGCAGGCAAAGCAGCGATGAGGGCGCGCTTGGCCAAACGACCATGACCAATCTCGCGACGTTTAGGCGAGCCCACGCGGCCCGTTTCGCCAGTGGCGAACGGAGGCATGTTGTAGTGAAGCATAAAGCGATCGCTGTACTCACCGGTCAGTGCATCGATTTTTTGTTCGTCACGCGCCGTACCCAAGGTCGCAACGACCAGCGCCTGAGTTTCACCGCGTGTAAACAGTGCGGAGCCGTGCGTACGCGGCAGCACACCGGTGCGAATGGAAATCGGACGCACGGTACGTGTGTCGCGACCATCGATACGTGGCTCACCGTCGAGAATCTGCGAACGAACGATTTTTGACTCGAGATCAAACATCACATTGCCAACATCTGCTGAGTCCGGTGCAGACGTACCTGCCGCTGCTGTATCTGCAGCCAGTGCAGCACTAACCACGCTGCTGATCTGACGCAGTTTGTCAGTGCGCGCCTGCTTTTCCTTGGTCGCGAAGGCTTCGCGCAGTTTGGCTTCAGCCAGTTCGGTCACGCGTGCAATCAGCGCTTCGTTTTTAGGTGCAGGGCTCCATGACACTTCCGGTTTGCCACCATCGCGCACCAACTCATGGATCGCATCGATCACGACTTTCATGTGATCGTGGCCAAACACAACTCCACCCAACATAATTTCTTCGGACAGTTCTTTGGCTTCGGATTCCACCATCAGCACAGCCGTTTCGGTGCCGGCCACCACCAGATCCATCTGGGAGTTCGGCAACTGTGACAGGGTCGGATTAAGAACATACTGACCATCGATGTAACCAACGCGTGCCGCACCAATCGGGCCATTGAATGGAATACCGGCCACGCACAAAGCAGCGGAGGCACCAATCATCGCGGGGATATCCGGATCAATATCGGGATTGACCGACAGGACATGAATGATGACCTGAACTTCGTTCAGATAGCCTTCAGGAAAAAGCGGACGAATCGGACGGTCAATCAGACGCGATGTGAGCGTCTCTTTTTCGGACGGACGGCCTTCACGCTTGAAGAAGCCGCCGGGAATACGACCAGCAGCATAAGTTTTTTCAACATAGTCCACGGTCAGCGGAAAGAAATCCTGACCGGGTTTGGCATCTTTGCGTGCGACTACCGTGGCAAGCACAACGGTATCTTCGATAGAGACCATCACGGCGCCGGAGGCCTGACGTGCGATCTCACCGGTCTCCAGGGTGACAGTGTGTTGGCCGTACTGGAAGGTTTTCGTAACTTTATTGAACATTGGGTAATTCCTTTCTATTTTTGCCGACAGATTTTCAGGCGCTGTCGTTCACCTCACCACGGGCGACCCGTAGGGTCACCTTGCTTCTACAGACTCAATCTTTTACGACGCGCATTGCTTTAAAAAACGAAATGCCCGCATCAGAAAACTGATACAGGCATCTTTGGTTGGGCGGCTGGCAAAAATTATTTACGCAGACCCAGTTTTTCGATCAGTGCGCGGTAACGGTCAACGTCTTTGCGCTTCAGGTAAGCCAGAAGACTTTTACGACGATTGACCATCATGATCAGGCCGCGGCGGGAGTGATGATCCTTGGCGTGGGCCTTGAAGTGACCGTTGAGTTCATTAATACGTGAGGTCAGCAGAGCCACCTGAACTTCTGGCGAGCCCGTGTCGTTTTGCGCACGTGCATTGGCCGCGATGACGGCGGCTTTACTTTCTTTCGTTACTGACATGGTTTTTACCTTTCACATGCGGCGTCCAGAGTCGAAACCCTTAGTGCCGTGACAACAAAAAATCTGACCCGGATTAGGCCAAGGCGGGAGTATAGCGGAAATGCCCGCCCCGGCACAGCGCGGAGAGGCAAATGGCCGGGAATTAGGCAATTTATTTTCAAAAAGCTATTCCCCGGCAAGCATCGGGACGTTTACATCTGG
>Ga0315905_10000346_pt1 | contig 51250 bp, 54 predicted proteins | sample LakEriMetagenome_5_FD_203522 | JGI IMG/M metagenome (GOLD analysis project Ga0315905, IMG submission 203522) | Freshwater fungal communities from buoy surface, Lake Erie, Ohio, United States - Buoy 4 MA121 | ecosystem: Environmental > Aquatic > Freshwater > Lake | place: USA: Lake Erie, Ohio...
CCGCAGTGAATGAAGCTGGAGTGGAAGAGTGCGCCGATCCAAAACAAATTAAGTGTGGTGCTTCAATATCAGTTGATGTTGCCGAATAAACCTCTTCAGTTCAAAGTGACTAAGGTTTTCATATGAAAGCTGCTGTGTTGCGTTCGGGTCATATGGTGGTTGATACTTTCGCCGAGCCAGTTCCTGGTGAAGGCGAAGTGTTGGTCGCCGTGCATGCTTGTGGCATTTGTGGTTCCGACCTGCACTTCGTGCATCATGGTGCAAACTTTCTTGCGTTGAGTAGCGAGATGAATGGCGTAACGAAGAGGCCACCGGTCGATCTCTCGCGTGATGTGCACATGGGTCATGAGTTTTGTGCAGAAGTTTTAGAGTGGGGCCCGCGCACAACGGGGCCAAAACCAGGAACTCTCGTTACCTCAATGCCCGTGCTTGTTCGCAACGGTGAGCGACAGAGCCTGTCGTTTTCCAACAGTGTTGCTGGTGCTTATGGCGAGCGCATGGTGTTATCAAATGAACTTCTTGTTCCCGTGCCAACGGGTGTTACTGCAGTGAACGCAGCCCTCACCGAACCACTGGCAGTAGGGCTACACGCAGTTAATGCATCTGGCATCAAGCCTGGTCAAAGTGCCGTCGTAATTGGCTGTGGACCAGTGGGGCTCACGCTTATTGCTTGTTTGAAAAACCTAGGTATTTCTCCTGTTATCGCCTCCGACTACTCCTCAGCGAGGCGAGCAATTGCGACAGAGATGGGAGCCGATGTTGTTGTGGACCCCGCGCAGCAAGATGTTGTTTCAGCGTGGCAACAACACGATGGTAAGCAGCCGCTTGTTGTATTTGAAGCAGTAGGTGTGCCAGGCCTTATTAACACTGTGATGCGTGACGTTCCGCGTGAAACAAAAATTGTTGTGGTTGGTTTGTGCATGGAACCCGACACATTTCAACCAGTATTTGGTGTCTTAAAAGAACTCACATTGCAGTTTGTTGTTACCTATAGCCCAAAAGAATTTCAACAAGCAATGCATCTCATTGCTGAAGGCACTATTGATGTTTCTCCAATGATTACTGGCCAAGTGGGGCTAAACGATATAGCGCAAGCATTTAAAGATCTGTCGCAGCCAGATCAGCACACCAAAATAATGGTGATGCCGCTTATGGCATAATAAGTAAATGTCAACTACCCCTGTCTCAGTTTCGCGCGATGTTTCAGCAACACCGGAAGAGGTGTGGAAACTTGTAACCGACCTTCCGCGAATGGGTGAGTGGTCGCCTGAAAACCGCGGTGGCACTTGGGCGAAAGGCGCTACTGGTGCTGCACTAGGTGCGCACTTTGCGGGAAAGAATAAAAACGGCAAGAAATCTTGGAATACAAAAGTTGTGGTGAATGCCTTTGATGAGCCTCGCAAGTTCTCTTTTGCTCTCACCGTGATGGGCGCAAATTGGTGCGACTGGGTTTTTGAAATTGAACCAATGGCAAGCGGCTCTCGCGTTACACATAGTTGGGTTGATCACCGAAAGACATGGCAAGACAAGTTGGGCAAGTTGGTCAGCGGAGTTTCCGATAGGGCAAGCCATAACAAGGCAAACATGGAAGTCACTCTCGAACAATTAGCGCAAGCGCTGAACGCCTAAGGTTGGCTCATGACCCTTGTGCAGCTTTCAAAAGACTCCATCGACCTCGGTATTGTGGTGAGCGATGCCGACAAGGCGTTGGCCTTCTACCGCGATCTTTTGGGGTTTCCATTGCAGGGTGAAATGCCCATGCCGGGCGGAGCAAAAATGTACCGACTCTTGTGTGGCACCTCACTTCTCAAAATCATTCACGCCCCAGGCGATCTATCGGGTGCAGCAAAGGGTGGCATTACCGGGGCACTCGGACTCCGCTATTTCACCATGTACGTCACCAATTTGCAGGAAATTTCCGATAAGTGCGCCGCCGCTGGCTACAACGTGGCCATTGCGCCGGTCACTATTCGCCCCGGGGTCACCATTGCCATGGTGGAAGACCCCGACGGCAACTGGGTGGAGTTCCTAGAGACCTCTGCAACATAAATAAGGGGCATTTTGAGAAGTGCCTGACGTAGTGTGAGGGGAGACATTCACCCCTATAAGGAAACACGCCATGCCAAAAGACATCATGCAATCTCACAAATTGGCCAACGTGTTGTACGACATTCGTGGCCCAGTGCTCGATGAGGCAAAGCGTTTAGAGGCCCAAGGTCATCGCATCATCAAATTGAATATTGGTAACCCTCAGCCTTTTGGCTTTGAAACACCGCCAGAAATTTTGGTTGAGGTAGTACGTAACTTGCCCACGTCGCAGGGCTATTCCGATTCTCAAGGCTTAGTGTCTGCTCGCACGGCAGTTGTGCAGCATTATCAGGAGCGCGGTATCGACATCACCGATGTTGACGACGTGTGGCTTGGTAATGGCGTCAGTGAACTCATTCAAGTAGCACTTAATGCATTGCTCGATGAAGGAGATGAAGTACTCATTCCCGCTCCCGACTACCCGCTATGGACTGCTGCAACCAGTTTGTCGGGTGGCAACCCAGTGCATTACCTATGTGACGAGTCAAGTGGCTGGATGCCCGACATTGAAGACATGCGCTCAAAAATTACTAAGCGCACAAAAGCAATTGTCATCATTAACCCCAACAACCCCACGGGCGCTGTGTACAGCCCTGAAGTGTTGCGGAAAATTGCCGACCTCGCAGTAGAGCATGGGCTCATTGTGATGGCCGATGAAATTTACGACAAAATTTTGTACGACGAAGCCGTGCACACCACCTTCGCTGCTCTTGCACCCGATGTGTTCACCATCACTTTCAGTGGATTGTCGAAGGCATACCGCCTTGCAGGATTCCGTTCGGGTTGGATGGTCATGACGGGCCCTCGCCGACACGCAGCAAGCTACATTGAAGGCGTCGGCATGCTCACCAACATGCGACTCTGTGCCAACGTGCCTGCGCAACATGCAATTCAAACAGCATTGGGTGGCCGTCAAAGTATCCGCGACTTAGTTCTTCCTGGTGGACGTTTATTGGAACAACGTGATGCAGCAATAAAAACTTTACGTAGCATTCCTGGGGTTTCATGTGTGGAACCAAAGGGAGCGTTATATGTTTTCCCGCGTCTCGACCCCGAGGTGTACCCCATTGAAGACGACCGCAAGTTTGTGCTCGATTTTTTGCGTGCCGAACGCGTGCTTGTAGTTCAGGGAACTGGTTTTAACTGGCCAACGCCCGATCACTTGCGCATTGTTACGTTGCCGTGGGCTGCAGACCTTGTTGAAGCAATTGAGCGCTTGGGCAACTTCTTGTCGACCTACAAGCCCTAAGGCTGCATACTGCTAACAGTTCAGCGCTGCGGTGAGATGCGCAAGTAATTCGTCGTAGGTATTTAGCGCTGGAAACTGCGGAAACTCTGCAGCGATATTGCTTGGTGCGTGAAAGAGAAATCCAGCGTCGGCTGCGCCGAGCATTGCAGTGTCGTTGTACGAGTCGCCGGCAGCTGCTACGCGATAGTTCAGACCCTTGAATGCATCGACGGCGAGACGTTTCTGGTCGGCTTGGCGCAATTCAAAATCGATAATGCGGTCATTCTCCACAATGAGGCGATGGCAAAAAAGCGTTGGCCAATTCAGCAACTTCATGAGTGGTCGCCCAAATTGTTCGAACGTGTCGGAAAGAATAATTACTTGCGTGCGCGTACGTAATTCGTCAAGGAACTCCACTGCTCCTGAGAGCGGAGACAAACCAGCAATGACCTCTTCAATGCGACTCATGGTGAGGCCGTGTTGATTGAGAATTTCAATGCGGCCTTTCATGAGGAGGTCATAGTTTGGTTCGTCGCGAGTGGTGCGTTGGAGCTCAGCAATGCCAGTGCTCTCGGCAACGGCAATCCAAATTTCAGGCACCAGCACACCTTCAAGGTCGAGAGTGACGATGCTTTGTTGAGCCGAAGTTGCAACTGCCATGTTTCTATTCTTGCCGATGGGCTGGGTTTGGCCCACTTTTTGGGGCGCGAACGTCAGGAGAAAACTGGCCAAATGTCAGAAATACCAATGTTACTCTTGGCCTATGTCGGAAAATTATGAAGATCTCAGTGCCTGCGCTCTCACTCCTGAACTCGAAGAGCAACTTATTGCGTCGCAACGCGAGTGTGTTTTTATGTGGGTCAATAAGGCGGGCGACCCGTTTGGTGTGGTCATGGCATACATGGCGAAAGACGGAAAGATTTGGATGACTGCCGCTGAAACGCGCAAACGTATTTCAGCCATTCGCCGCCACCCACGTGCTTCTATTTGCATCACCAGTACGGGCAGCAAAATTGGTGGCGGTAAAACGGTGTCATACAAAGGTAATTGCATAGTGCACACTGGCCGTGATGTTAAAGATTGGTTCTACCCAGAGTTCGCTGCGTATATTCGCCCCGAGAGCCCGTCGGCTGCACAAGAGTTTGAAAAGTTCCTCGACTCACCTCATCGTGTAGTTATTGAGTTTGTTCCCGATTACACCTTGAGTTTCGACGCATCTCTCATGTGGCAACGTTCGCCGGGCGTTATTCGTTAAGCCATCAGGAATAATCGAAAAATGCTGGCGTAAACTAAGCAGGTGACCTCGCCGCTACAAATTGCCTTTGTGACCTCGGCATCAAACATGTCTACATTGCCCGAGTCGCCTGTAGAAGTTGCTTTTGTGGGGCGTTCAAATGTAGGAAAGTCATCACTCATCAACGCACTTGCCAACCGCAAGCAACTTGCCAAAGTGTCAAACACTCCAGGTCGTACACAGCTCATCAACTTGTTTGAGACCCCCAGCAAAGGAACCATTGTCGACCTGCCGGGTTACGGGTACGCCAAAGTTCCAGGTCGCATTCGCGCAGGTTGGGAAAAGATGATTGTTGGCTACTTGCTCGAGCGCGAAGAATTAGAAATGGTTTTTGTTTTGGTCGATGGGGAAATTGGGCCCACCAAACTCGATGTGCAAATGCTTGAGCACCTTCGTGAAAATGAAGTTCCACATACCATTGTTGCCACCAAGCACGACAAGGTGAAGTCGTCGAAACGCGATACGCGAAAGCGCGATTTGGCAGCTGGTTGTGAAGTGGCACAAAAAGATGTCATGTGGGTCAGTGCGTCGAGCGGTGTGGGTATCGACTCGCTGCGCAATGCCGTGAACGGCATTTTGGGTAAAGCGAAATAGCAGTTAGCCCAATTGTTTGGGTTGCGCAGTGCGCGCCACCCGCAGAGCAACAGCAATCATCACAAACTGCAGTGGCAGGCGAGCCCACGAAATGAATTGCTCGCCTCCTGAACGATTTCGCCAGTCCCAGGTCATATACAAGTTGGCGGGGTAGACGGCAATGAGGAGCGCGATGAGCGCGTAGCCGCCCCATTTGCGGGTAGAAGGCCGCAAAATGAGCCCGCCCACAATGATTTCGGCAAGACCGCTGGCGTAGGTCCAAAAGCTGTTGCTGAAGGGGAGCCACGGGGGAACGATGTCGTTGAAGAAGCTCGGAGAAGCAAAATGCATGATTCCGGCAAAGGTGATGAAACTACCTACGGCTACGGCTAAGAGGTTTCGGCGCATATCAGTAGTATTTCCTATGTACCCAAGGAATTTGGGTTTTAGATGTGAATAATTGAGGGGAAAAGATGCCAAAGCCGGGGATGCATTCAGGAATAGCCACAGACGATGCCATGAACTTGGCAATGTCTGAGCACGTGGTGCCTTTATATGAAGCAGTAAAAGAGTTCATTGCTAACGAGGTAGACCCCATTACCGAAGAGTTCTATGCCCTTGGGGAAGGGCGTGCCGACCATTGGGGTTATGCACCTGGTCAGCTTGAACTATTGCAGTCTGTGAAAGATAAAGCGAAGGCGAATGGCTTGTGGAACTTCTTCTTGCCAAATGCCGAAACCGGTGAGGGTCTGTCAAACCTCGACTATGCCTACATAGCAACTGAGTTGGGTAAGAACCCTTTGGCTTCAGAGTGCTTGAACTGTTCAGCGCCCGATACCGGCAATATGGAAGTGCTTGAGCGTGTTGGTACGCCGGCGCAGAAAAAGGAATGGCTCGAACCATTGCTGCAAGGTGAGATTCGTTCAGCTTTTGCAATGACCGAACCCGATGTTGCGTCGTCTGATGCAAAGAACATTGCAACCACTGCAGTGCTCGATGGTGATGAGTGGCTCATTAACGGTGAGAAGTTTTACATCTCAGGTGCTGGTGACCCACGTTGCAAAATTATGATTGTGATGGTCATGACTAGCCCCGATGGCCCGCCACATCGTCGCCAATCACAAATTCTTGTTCCTATGAATACTCCGGGTGTGGAAATACTTGGTGCAATGCATGTCTTCGGTGAAGACGATGCGCCACATGGTCACATGCATTTACGTTTCAACGATGTACGTGTTCCTAAAGAAAATATTCTCCTCGGAGAAGGTCGTGGTTTTGAAATTTCACAGGTTCGCCTCGGACCAGGACGCATTCATCACTGCATGCGTTCTATTGGTGCAGCAGAGCGCGCTTTGGAACTTATGGTGCGCCGCGGTTTGCATCGTGAAGCATTCGGTAAGCCACTTACGCGATTGGGTAAAAACCCTGAAGTTATTGCGAAAGCACGCATTGAAATTGAGGCATGTCGTCTCATGGTGTTACGTGCAGCAAAAGCAATGGACACACTTGGCAACGCCGAAGCCCGCGTTTGGGTGAGCGCTGTGAAGGCAATGGTCCCTCTGCGCGTTTGCCAAATTATTGACGAGGCAATTCAGATGCATGGAGCAACAGGTGTTTCACAGTGGACGCCACTGTCGCGCATGTACGCCAGTCAGCGCACATTGCGTTTGGCCGATGGGCCAGACGAAGTGCACTGGAGTGTTGTGGGTCGTGCAGAAATTGCTCGCTATGAAGATGACCCCGTGATAGGCACTCCAGAGACGTACCGCGGTATGTTCTCGGGCCCATCGTGACGTTGCAGTTTTAGCGTTGATGCGGGTGAGGAACTGCCCGCACATCTAAATCGGAAATTCCTTCAAAGTCGCTGGGGTTCACTGTGTATAAAGGAAGTTGATGGGCTATTGCTATTGCGGCAATGAGCGTGTCGAATGCGCGAGCTTTTCTCTTGCTTCCACTATTGCGGAGTTCGGCTGCAATTCCGCCATAAATGCGCGCAGCCGATTCATTGAAGGGAAGCGAATCGAATTCACTCTCTGCAAGCTGCAAGTGAAGTTGTCGTACTTTGCGTTCGTTTTCTGTTTTGGCAACAAGTGGCCCAACGGAAAGTTCGGCAAGTGTGATGCTGCTGATGACGGGAAACTCTGGCAGTTGAACTTCATCGGCCAATTCATTCAGCAAGATGAGCGTGCTGGTGTCAAGCAGTCCATCGGCAGCAGTGGTCACGAGATGCTCTGATCGATGATGGAGTCAATATCGCCACGCAATGCCACAGGGTCGAGCGAGGGGAGGCCCTGCCACTTTTTTCTCAAGACGCTCATGTGGGTGGGCCGTTGATGCACCGGATGCAGTTCTGCAACCTCAGCGCCATCTCGCGTAACCAAGAGGCTCTCACCCGACAACACACGGTTGATGACCGCAGATCCGTTGTTGCGTAGTTCTCTCACAGTGATCTCCTTCATGAGTGGCAGTGTATCACCGGTGATACATCTACTTCTTCCGTTGCCTGATTGTGTGAACGAGAGCCATTTTGCGGTCATTCGCGGGGGCCGACACCCTGACAGAATGCAGGGGTGAGCATTTTAGGAAATCGCGTAACCCGCATCGAAGATCCCCGTTTTCTAACTGGCAAAGGTACATATATTGCCAACCTCGATCTGCCAGGAGCGCGGCATATTTCCTTTGTGCGCTCTTCCATGGCGCACGCAAAAATAACCGGCATTGATGCAAGCGAAGCATTGTCGATGCCTGGTGTCATTGCGGTACTTACTGCAGCCGATGTTGACATGGAACCAGCGAAGCCTTCAATTCCTTTGTTGAACCAAGACATGCGTCGCCCTTTTTTAGCAATTGATGTTGTGCGATTTGTGGGCGACCCCATTGCAATGGTCATTAGCGAAACAAAGGAACAAGGTGTTGACGCAGCAGAAACTGTTGTGGTTGATTATGAACCATTGCCCGCAGTACTCGATGTTGCCGTTGCGCTCACCGACGCAACAGTTTTATTTCCTGAAGCAAAAACAAATGTTGTGTTTACTTTGCCCACTCCGGCAGACCCTGCCATTTTCGCCAATTGCGAAGTAGTAGTTGAATTAGCAATTGAGAATCAGCGTGTTGCACCAGCGCCAATGGAAGTGCGTGCAGCAGCAGCAACATGGGATGGCAAGCGGCTTACACAGTGGGCATGTAGTCAAGGAGCTCATGGTGCGCGCGATGGTTTAGCAGCAGCACTTGGCCTTGCTAAAGAAGACGTACGCACAATCACTCCCGATGTGGGTGGCGGGTTCGGCGCGAAAAATGGTGTGTACCCCGAAGAAATTCTGGTGGGTTGGGCAGCAAAGAAGTTGGGCTACCCCGTGCGCTGGACCGAAACACGCAGCGAAAACATGTTGGGTATGGGCCATGGTCGCGGGCAACGTCAAAATGCAAAAATGGGTGGAACTCGTGACGGTCGCATTACTGCGTACCGCCTTGAGGTGTTACAAGACTCTGGTGCTTATGCATGTATCGGTGCTGTATTGCCCATCATGACGCGAATGATGACAGGCGGCGTGTACGACATTGCCAATATTGAGTACAACTCATACTCGTTGGTCACCAACACCACACCGATGGAGGCATACCGCGGCGCGGGCCGGCCTGAAGCAACGGCGGCAATTGAACGCACTATTGAAATGTTTGCGCAAGCTTGTGGCCTCGATTCCACTGAAGTGCGTCGAAAGAACTACATCAAGCCATCTGCATTCCCACTCACAACATCTATGGGCGCTGCATATGACTCGGGTGAATACGAAAAAGCACTCGACCTCGCGTTAAGCGCTTCTGGCTACCAGGCACTACGTGCTGAACAAAAAGTGCGGCGCGACCGTGGTGATGTTGTGCAGCTTGGTATTGGGGTTGCATCGTATGTAGAAACCACAAACCCCATGGGAAGTGGAGAGTACGGAGCCGTGGAAATTACCAACGATGGTGGGGCAATTGTGCGCACAGGTTCTTCATCGCACGGCCAAGGGCACCACACCTCGTGGGCAATGATTGTTTCTCAAAAAACTGGCATACCGATGGACAAAATTGAGTTCCGCTTCGGCGATACCGACGACATTGAACGCGGCAATGGCACGGGCGGTTCGCGTTCGCTGCAAGTAGGCGGAACGGCCGCTCAAATGGCTGCAGAGAACGTCATTGAAATTGCACGCCAAAAGGCTGCCGACCTACTTGAGGCTGCACCAGAAGACGTGGTGCTCGACGCAGCAACTGGGGCATTCCACGTTGTGGGCTCGCCGCGCCCCAGCAAAACGTGGGCTGAAATTGCTATTGCATCGCCGGTCGCGTTATTTGCCGAAGCCGACTTCACGCCAGAGGGTGCAACGTTCCCCTTCGGTACGCACGTCAGTGTTGTTGAGGTAGACACCGAAACCGGCTCTGTTGCCATTGTGCGCCACATTGCTTGTGACGATGCAGGCACCATTTTGAACCCGCTCATTGTGGACGGCCAGGTTCATGGTGGTGTTGCGCAAGGTATTGCACAAGCGTTACTTGAAGAAGTGCGTTACGACGATGGAGGTAACCCCATTACCTCTAACCTTGCCGACTACGCCTTTATTACGGCAGCAGAATTGCCGTCGTTCGAGCGCATTCCAATGGAGACCCCAACGCCACGTAACCCGTTAGGTGCAAAAGGTATTGGTGAAGCCGGAACAATTGGCGCAACTCCTGCAGTGCAGAATGCCGTTATCGATGCAGTGCATCATTTAGGCGTGCAACATATCGATATGCCATGTACGGCAAATCGTGTGTGGGCCGCATTGCAAAATGCCCGCTAGTGAGCAAAAACTAATTCACCTGCGGTTCAGTTAAAAGTACCCCGCAAGACAGGATTTTTGTCTCGCGTTAAGGTGCAAAAGAATCACAATGAAGATGTGGCGGGCGAAAAGAAAGCTGTGTATTTTTTCATCTGGTCGGGGGAAAACTTTCCTTACCTATACCGGATGGCGGTGGAGTCGGTTCTCCTCAATGTTCCCAATGCAAATGTTGTCATTTACGTTGTGGGTAGGCCACCTCAAACCCGTCATTTTCAGGAACTTTCGCAGCTGCAGCGCGTCGCAGTGTGCCATTTGAATCCATCGGACCTATTCAAGCTTTTGCCGCAAAATTTGGGTCACGTAGCAAATGTGTATAGAGACTTGCCTTCAAGTTCTGTGGCAGCACAGAGCAACATCTTGAGATATTGCATTCTCTTCTTATACGGAGGGGTGTATCTCGATTTCGATACCTTCACACTGAAGCCCATTCACGAACTGAAAAAGAGCGACACAGTTGTAGGCGAAGAACTGGTGTGGCGGGGCGATGAAGCAAGGGTGGCCGGCTCAAAATACGTTTATCTTCACTTCACAACGTGGGCCTGGGCACTGTCGTGGGTGGGCCGCCGACTAGATGCCCGGTATTTCCAAGGAAAGTTGCAATTAGCGAAGCGGTGGAAAGTTACCGAAGGCTTTTGGGGTAAGTATCAGGCAAACAATGCCGTGATGGTGGCAAGCGCGGGAACAGCGTTTATTGAGCGGGTGCTTGTTGGGCTGAAAGGTACAAGAAATGATGTGCGCTACTCAACGGGGCCGACACTAATTAGCAAAATGATTAGTGAAGACGATTCAGATGTGGAAGTTCGCCGCTCTACTCATTTTTACTCAATACCGCCTGGCGAGAGTTTCAGATTTTTTGAAGACCATTCATTGGAACTATCAAATGAAGTTGCCGTCATTCACTATGTGGGCTCGAACCACGCAGAGTTGCTTCAGGTAGTAACGCCAAGTTTGCTGGCGTTGAATCCACAGTCGGTTATTGGTCGAATTGCCCGCGACATTGAAGCACGTCGCAAAACGCTGTATCCAACGAGTTCTGCATCGCGACTGGCAAATTCATGATTGAACCCCTCATTACCTGCTCAATGGTGACTCGCAATAGGCCGTTGCTTGCACACCGTGCAATTCACTGTTTCATGAATCAAACGTATGCCAACAAAGAGCTTCTTATATTGGATGATGGCGATATTGATTACACCCCAATCATTGAAAGTTTTGGCAAGGGCGCTCCAATCAACTATCACCGCTTGGCTCCATCTAGCGGACGCACATTAGGTGAATTACGAAACCTTTCCATTGAGGTTGGCAATGGTGATGTTCAGGTGCAATGGGATGACGACGAGTGGTATCACCCTGAACGAGTAGCAACTCAATACGCGGCAATGCGTTCGTCAGGAGCAGGAGCGACTGCGCTGAAATGGACATTGGTACACATTGACACCCCAAAATTCTCAAAGCACCTATTCCGTGCCGATTCCGGAATTGCTACTCCTGGTACCTTGATGTTTAAGCGTGCAACCGTGAGGTACCCAGCATTGCCACGCAACGAAGACGGAATCTATATGCGGTCCATTCGTGAAGAAGTTGGGTTAAAGGTATTAGGCCGCAACTATTCCCATCTCTTTGTGAGATGTTTCCATGGGACCAACACTTGGGACGAGCCTCATTTTTTGCGCAAACTATACAGAAGGCCATCTGATTGGCCTCAATACATGGTGAATAAGTTATGTCGCCGAGACATTTTCCACCATCGGTCTTTTCAGCTTAACCAGGCTGAACAGGGAACTGTTGAAGACATGTTGAATTATCACATGGGTGAAGCAGTCAACGACCTTCGTAAAAAAGTCGTTGCATGAGCATTACCAATATCGCAGACCTCGATGTAGACCCGCCACGCTTTTCTCACAGCGTTGGTTGGGTTGCAGTAGGGCAAGCTGCCGTGCGCAGTGTGCAGATTATTGTGACACTGCTTTTTGTCTATATTCTTCGAACTTCCGAATGGAATGAAATTGCAATTGCACTTTCAATTTATTTGGCTGGTGTCACTGTTGGTTCGCTGAATCTTGAGCACAGCATTTTGTTTTTCCTTCCACGTTTTGAACAAAACGAGTGGGGTAAATTGCTCAGTGGGACGCTCAAAATGTTGGCCACCACAGGGCTGGTAGCAGGGGTAGGAATTTCTCTCGCCGGGGTATTTTTCATGGACGAGCAGTTCCATCTCCTACTGCTCTTAGTAGGAATTGCGGTATTCCTAGAGATTCCTACTGTGCTCGTTGGCCCTGCATTTATAGCAATGCAACGTAGTTCTAGGTCTGGGCAATGGGACCTCTTTCATGCCGTCATACAGTTTGCGCTTCTCATTGTTCCTGCAATTGTTTTCGGTTCTGCAAAATCTGTTCTCATTGGCCTGGTTATTGCGAGTGCATTGCGGTGCATCTCAGCAATGTTCATTATGAAATTGATGGGCGCTCGACGCACCCACCAATTTGAAGCAGACATGATGTATCAGCAAGTTAAGTTTTGTATTCCATTGGGTATTGCATTGGCTGCAGGTGTGCTGACAAGAAGCATCGATAAATGGTTGGTTGCCGTCTTTGATTTTTCCAATGTGGGTATGTATGCAGTTGCCGCCATTGAGGTACCGCTTCTGGCGGTATTGCCATATGCAGGTGGTGCAGCAATTGCCCATCAACTTGTCTCTGCATTCCTTCACAGAAGAGTTCATGAGGCGCATCAGTTGTGGCTTCAGCAGGCGAAAGACATGATTTGCCCAGTCGTTCTTGGTGCTATTGGTCTCATTGTGGTTGCGCCTGAACTCTTTCAGCTTTTTCTTCCGCAGAATTATGTAAAAGTAATTCTTCCCTTTCAAATATTCACACTTATTAGTGTGCATCGAGTGACGGAATACGGTCTTGTATTGCGTGCTGCAAATCGCTCAGATCTTGTGACGCAATCAAGCATTGTGCTTCTTGTTTCAAATGTTGCTTTCGCGGCAATTGGGCTAAAAATTTATGGTCTATCGGGAATGGCATGTGGCAGCCTTGCGGCATTTGGAGTTGCATGGTTTTGGATGCTGCGCAAACTATCGAAGATATTTTGTGTTTCTATTCGTGACGTTTTTCCTTGGCGTGCATGGTTCCTCACTCTTCTCGTCGCCTCAGCTGTGGGTTACGCCGCAGAGCTACTGACAGGCAATATGAGTAGTCCACTTGTGAGCCTTGTAATGAAACTTTGCGCTGTATGGGGAATTGGATTTCTTCTCATTAATCATTCATCATCTAGAAAATTCATTAAGAGGTAGATGTCCATGTCGATTACAGATAAACATTCTGCTGGAGCGGCGTCAACTACTCGGTCTGGTGGTAGTCAGCGAAAACTGCGCATCACCATAGTCGCGGAAACATTTCTTCCCAATATCAACGGGGTCACCAACTCGGTATTGCGAGTTGTAGAAAACATGACACAATTCGGCCATGAAGTAACGGTCATCGCACCTGGCCCTGGAGTAGACAACTACAACAATTCTCCGGTTATACGCCTCTCCTCATTTGGTCTTCCTGGGTACGCAGGCATTCGACTCTCGCGATCTGCCGGGGAGTTGAAGCAGGCAATTATTGCTTCCCAACCAGACGTGTTACACGTGGCTGCTCCTGCAATCTTGGGGCGCATCGCATTGAAGCTGTCGTCAGAGTTAGGAATACCTGCTGTGGCGATTTATCAAACAGATATTGCAGGCTTCGCCTCTCGGTATTTTCTTTCAGCATTGAAAAAGCCGCTGTGGTCTTATGTTCGTTCGGTGCATAGTCGTGCTGCATTAACGCTTGCTCCGTCTACCGCTGCTACCTGGGACCTTCGTGAGCGTGGAGTACGTAACGTTGCGAGGTGGATGCGCGGAGTGGACCTGGAAAGGTTTTCACCAAAACATCGAAATGAAGATTTAAGAAAAGATTGGGCGCCAAATGGCGAGATCATTATTGGCTACGTTGGTCGACTAGCTCGTGAGAAGCAAGTAGAGCGCCTGCAGGAGCTTCTTGAAATTCCGGGAGTTCGGGTAGTCGTTGTCGGCGACGGACCGCTGAAGAAGAAATTAGAGAAGTCAATGCCAAGTGCGCGATTTGTCGGTTTCCAATCGGGCAACGCATTGAGCCAGATGTACGCATCATTTGATCTATTTGTACATACCGGGGTCGACGAAACGTTCTGTCAGTCGGTTCAAGAAGCACTCGCTTCGGGCGTGCCTGTTATTGCTCCAGCGGCAGGGGGCCCACTCGACCTTGTTCTGCATGGGTTCAATGGTTATCTTTGGAATCCCTCTTCCTCTGTCTCGCTTAAAGGCGCGGTAGTGGAACTAGTTCGTCACCAGGTAAAACGAGAGAGGCTTGCCTCGAACACCCGTAGTTCAATTGAATCACGACCATGGGTGTCGGTTATGCGAGAACTTGAAGGCCACTATTGCTCTCTCATTGACGGTCTTGAGTTTGCATACATGGAAATGTCTGTATGACTTCACTCATCGTTTCGTTACACGACGTAGCTCCTGCTTCGGCAGAAATGAGCCGCAGATGGTTAGACCAGCTTGACGAACTTGGAGTGAAAGCATCTCTACTTGTCATACCCGGATACTGGAAGTCGCAGGACTTTAAGAGCAATAAGAACTTCATTCAATGGCTACATACCGCCGAGGAAAATGGTCACGAAATTGTGCAGCATGGATTGCACCACGAGAAAATTGAGCAAAGAAAGAATTCGCCTAGCTCACTGCGTAAGCAAGCACGTCAAGTAGCTGGCAAATTAATGGCGCGTGGTTGTGAAGAGTTCTGGGATATTGATTACGCCGTAGCGCACAGCAGGCTTTTGCAAGGGCGTCAAAACCTAGAGTCTGCCGGATTCCAAGTTCACGGATTCATTGCTCCAGGTTGGTTGATGTCGCATGCTGCAATTCGGGCAGTTAAGGAACTGGGATACAAATATACGACGAGCCATACAAAGGTTTCAGATTTTTCTACACACACTGAACATCGAGCTTTTGCTTTTTCGTTTCGGGCAACCAATTCATCAGCAAGATTAAGTGCTGAAACCATGAAGTTGGCGGGTAATGCAATTGTCAAGACGCATCGCAATTTGCGTATTGCGTTACATCCTGACGATCTATCGTATGAAATTCTGAGAAGAACTGCCCTGAATCTCATAACTCATGCGACAGGAAGTGGTTTTACCGCTTACACCTATTTCAATTTTCTTTCCTCGCAGATGCAAGATCAAATATTGAAAAAGGTTGATTAGAGCAATGCATATCTTGCAAATTGCAAACTTCATTACTGAAACATCAGGTGGGATGAAGCAATGTCTTTCCGCACTTCAAAAAAGATATTTGCAATTAGGGCACAAAGTCACACTCATTATTCCTTGCAATAAAAACTCGCAAAGTCTTGAAAATGGTGTCAATGTCATTCGATTGCATGGGGTCCCGTTGGTAGGGTCAGGCGGCTACAGAGTGATACTGAGACGCTCACCATTAGCGGCGCTCATTCAGGAATTACAACCAGATGTTGTGGAGGTTTCAGACAAAACAACGTTGTCTTGGATTCCGCAGTATTTACGGTCACTGCACATTCCATGTGTCGTTATCTCTCATGAACGAACCGATTTGGCTATGAAACGCAACACTCCAGGATGGTTACCTTCAGCTCCATTTTTGAAATCGTGGCAAACATCGCTTTCTTACGGTGCTCCTGTCATTGTGTGTGCCTCTCAATTTGCTGCCAAGGAATTTGATGGAAGAGGAATGGACGTACGTTTCGTTCCACTTGGGGTAGATACCAAAACATTTTGTCCCCAACCGCGTCAAGGTACTAGTGCACATATCAAGCTGGTGTACTGCGGTCGGTTTGCTCCTGAAAAAGAACCATTTTTAGCTGTAGAGGCACTCCGGGAATTGGTTGCTCGCGGAATTGAGGCCAAGCTCACGATGGTTGGCTCTGGTCCGCTTGAAGCAGATTTACGCACTTGCGCAGTTGGCCTACCGGTTGAATTTGTTGGCCAAATCTCTAGTCGCTCTGAAGTAGCTGCGCTGCTATCGCATGCCGATGTAGGAATATCTATGGGAAGCGTTGAGACTTTTGGTCTTTCCATTTTGGAAACCCTTGCATGTGGAACGCCTGTAGTTGTCTCGAAAGAGGGGGCGGCAAGTGAATTCGTCAACAGCGGCATTGGTCGTGTGGCCAATCAAAATGCTGTAGATATCGCAAATGCAGTTGTGGAAATAGTATGTAACGAATCACTCAATGAAGTTCGTAAAAACTGTGCAGATCTTGCAAGTCGTTACACCTGGGACAAGACGGCGGGCATGATGTTAGATATTTACAGTGACCTTTTAGAGAATGTTGATATCAGCCAGGTTGCGTCATGAGTGTGCAATTAGTTGATGCCGGAATGTATGCAAATAGAGTTTCTGAGTTGTTCCGTTCATCAATGTGTCTTGGTAAGCCCTTGCCATTTGCATTGAGTTTTATGCAAACCTATGAAAACTTGTGTATTGGGTGGTATCTGCAATCTGATGAATCACATTCAGTGGTGGCCATTGTCGATAACAAAGTTGTTGGCTATGCATTTGTATGTGCAGAATCTCAAAGCCTCGATAAATGGGTTGCACGACGAACACTGAAGTTGCTTTTGGTTGTATGCCTATGTCGACTCATTGGCAAAGTAGACAAGCGCTCATGGAACTTTTATTGCAATAGGGCGCGTGATGCAAAAAGAGCCTGGAAACTTCGACGCTCTATTGCGCAGTGGCCAACTATCAGCGTTCATATGAACATTGAAGACGAATACCGTAAAGGCGAAGTGTCGTTAGCTATGCGTAATTTCATCGATGGAGTATGCAGAGAGAGCGGTAATCAGTTCTGGGTGGGTGAAGTGAATGCACTCGGCGAAAAGAGGGCGCGCGCGCTGTCTCGGGTCGTAGGCGAGGTCATTGGTATTCGCAAAAATCTCACACTGTCCGCTGTTCTCGGAGAAGATATTCGTCTCGTTACTGTGGTGCGAGAAGTACGAGCTTTGAGTCTTGCTGCATAAGTTCTTGCGTTAGAGCCGGCCAGGTGGAGCCGCATCGGGGCGGTCTTTCCACATTTTCTTCGAGTCAAAGTCGAGTTTGTACTCGGGCTTTAGTTCAATAACAATGCGTCCTGGTGAGTCGAGATGCTCAAGAAAAGCTGCGGCACCTGCAGGGTTGTCGGGGCGTACAGCGTTGGCAAGTTCGGGAAGCATCCAATCGCGCGTTGCGCGGTCGTCGTGCACAATGCAGGGTCCGCGCAGCGACACTGTTTTTCCTGGCCCTATGTCGGTACCAACAGAAGAGATCATGACGGCTGCATAACCAGTGCGACGAATTGCCGCAACACGTGGGCGGGTAGCAGCAGCTGTCAGCCAAATGCTGCCGTTGCGCCACAGGTAACTCATGGCGACGCCAAAGGGTTGACCCGCTTTATTGGTCCAGATAAAGGTGCACTCAATTTGCGTGTTGAGTAGTCGTTCACGCAGGTCGTCGTCGAGCCAACAATCTTCTAGGTGTTCTGCATCTCTTGCCATGTGTTCACCGTAGCCGATGGCACGGATCAGAAGTTATGGCTCAACAATGGCAAAGTTGGTTTGGAAGGTGTCGAGGTTGCCAAGCACGGTAATGAGTGCAGTGGCATCGCCTTCAATAGATATGTTCCCCGCTTGTATCTCGTCGAGGAAGGTGGAGCTTTGTGAAATGACTTCGAGCAAAGTACGACGAGTAGTGGTAATTGACGCTGCCGCCTGTGGGTCGTGACGCCCGGGCGTTGAAAACAGCGTGCGGTGCGAGATGCCAAGAAGCCATTGCTCGTTGATGTCGGTAAAGGTCCAATTCAACGACAGCGAAACCCCGGCTACTTCATCAGATTTCAGACGAACGGCGAGTGTGTCGAACACTTGCTGAATGGTCATTGCCATGAGTATGCCCTTGGCGCGAATTTGTGTTCGGGCCGCAGAAGGCGGACCTTGGCGAAGTTCTTGAGCGCCCACGAGATACGAATTGCGAAAGGTAGAAGACTCAGATTGGTACCCGAGTTGTTCAAATGTGTCGGCTTGTAAATGGCGTGCTTCAGCATTCTCGGGGTTGGCGAAAATGAGATGGTTGAGTAACTCTGCAACCCAGCGGTACTCGCCACGCTCAAATGCGTCGCGGGCGCTGAGTAAAAGGGCTGCTTCGCCTCCGGCTAGTTCAACGTATTTCTTGCCTGCATCACTTGGCGGCAATTTATGAAGGTTGGCTGGGTTGGCGTCGTACCAACTGAGGTACCGCTGGTAAACAGCCTTGACGTTATGCACGAGGTCGCCGTAGTAACCACGAGTATGACTGTGCTCAAGAAAATCTTCTGGCAGCGTGAGCATCTCGGCAATTTCAGAAGCAACGTAGCCGTGGTTCGCAAGGCGCATTGTTTGATCGTGCATCCAGCGATACAGGTCGCGCTGCAGTGTGAGGAAGTGAACAATGTCGGCGTTTCCCCATCGTGGCCAATGGTGAGAAGCAAACATCAACGAAGTGTTTGCACCATAGAGTTCGATGCTTTCATTGATGTACTTCGACCAGCTGAGCGCATCTCGCACTTGTGCACCGCGAATGGGTACAAGGTTGTGCATGGTATGCGTGCAGTTCTCGGCCATGCACAACCATCCATGATCGGGAAAGAAGAAATTCATTTCCGCAGGTGCTTCAGTTTCTGGCGTGAGTTGGAAAACAATGCGTACGCCATCGACCACAAGTTCTTCACCTGTATGTGTGATGTCTTCGGTAGGCGCAATGAGCCCTGATGCACCGAGGGGAACCGATTTTCCTAAACCAGAATCAACATGGCCGGTGGCTGCTGCAGGGAGCTGTGAGCCAAATTGGTAACCGCTACGTCGTGCCATGGCGGGGCCAGCAATGACATTTTCTGACACTGTTTCATGCAAAAAACCTTCAGGGGCAATGACCCTGCATTTGCCAGCGTCAACCTCGGCCTGAGTGGTAACACCGAGCACACCACCAAAATGGTCTACATGAGAATGCGTATAAATAACTGCAGTAACAGGCCGCGCGCCTAAATGTTGGTTAGCTAGTTCGAGTGAAATTCGAGCGGTATTTTCATTTGTCAGTGGGTCAATAACAACCCACCCCGTATCGCCTGCAATGAAAGTGATGTTTGAAAGGTCGTACCCACGCACTTGCCACACATTGGGGGCTACTTCAAAGAGTCCATGAATGACATTCAGCTGCGCTTGACGCCACAAACTGGGGTTAACGGTGCTGGGGCTAGGGGAGCCTTGCGCAATGAACTCGTAGCGGCTGATGTCGTAGACCATGCGGCCTTTGGCGTCTTCGACGCGGCCACCTGGCCACTGCGCAATGAAACCGCGCTGGGCATTGTCGAAATCATCTTGGTTATTGGGTACAACGACCTGCGCATTGAGCTTTTGCGTGTGCTGGGTAGCGTCTTTTGCGTGTTCCTGAGGTGGCACTAGGCAATTCTACTCTGCATTTCCAACTCACCATTCGGTGTGAACTTGGCTTATTATGGGTTTATTCACCAATACTGGGGGGCCAATGAGCAGTGATCTAGAAAAGCGTGTTGCACGTCTTGAAGCAACTGAAGCAGTTCGGTACGCATTTAATCGCTATTTTCATGCAATCGACAACAACAACATCGATTTGCTCATCAACGAAGTATTCACCAAGAACGTGGTGCTTGAAGTCGCTAATTATCCGCCAGGCAGCGGTCAGAACTTGTTGCTCGACACTGAGGAAAAAATTCGTGCGGTGTATGGACCTATTAAGGCCGATGGTCATCGCCACAACGCCACCAACGTGTCGGTTGTGGTGAATAAAAGTGCCACAAAAGCACAGGTAACTGCTTATTTTGTTACCACCATGGCGTGGGGAAATCAGGGCGGAGTTTACGAAGCTACTTTTGTGCCTGATGACGACGGAACCTGGAAAGCCAAGCATTGGCTTGTTTCCAGCCAATGGGGCTGGCGCTTGGCCGATGCAGGTATGGAGCTTCCAGCTCCGTATTTGTATGAGCCTCCATCGGTTGGCACGAAGCATGGCGGATATCAGCCGAAGTAGTAACTAATCTGCCGCTAGGCGGGGTTATTCATTTATTTGGAGGATCCCATGGATGCAGTACTTGTTATTGGACGTGTTTTGTTCGCGCTTATTTTCGTTGCGTCGGGCATTAATCACATCACTAAAGCTGAACACATGACTGGCTATGCCCAGTTCAAGAAAGTTCCCGCAGCAAAAGCATCAGTCATTTTGTCTGGCGTTTTATTCTTGTTGGCGGCAGCATCGCTCATTCTTGGCGTATATGCCGATCTTGGTGCGTTAGTGCTGGCTGTTCTGCTCGTCATTATGGCTGTGATGTTTCACAACTTCTGGACACAAACAGACCCACAGCAAAAGCAAATGGAACAAATTGCATTCTTCAAAAACATCTCAATGGCCGGTGGCGCTTTGGTGATGTTCGCAGCACTCGCTGTATCAGATGAAGGTGCTCGCATTATTGGCCCGATGCTCACCGACGGGCTGTTCTAAAAAGATTGTTGAGTAGTGGTTGGCGCACAGTTCGTGTTCGTCAACCACTACCAACAAGACTCACCAAATGACGGAATTGCGTAATCAAAGATTTCTTGTAGTTGGTGCAAGTGGCGGGCTCGGCAGTGCACTCGTTGCAGCCTTAAATGAAAAAGGCGCCGAGGTCATTGCCATTGCGAAGAGTGGCCCGTTCGGACTCGATATCACCAACGAAGATGCGCGCCGCCAGTTGTGCGAGCTTGTTGTTGCCCACGATGGTGTTGATGGCGTCATTATTGCGAGCGGTCTCGTGGGTTTTGGTATTCATGGAACCCTCAATAGTGCCGATCTTGCGCAACTCATTGACGTCGATCTCGTAGCGCCGTTGCAGGTGCTCAATGATCTTGTTCCGCACATTCGCGAAGGTGGAAACATCACGGTCATTACAGGAGCCGTGGTCGATTTTGCAACGTTGGGAATGGCCGCGTACACGGCAGCGAAAGCAGGCCTGTCGGCAAGTTGTACAGTGTTGCGCCGCGAGTTGCGATCAAGAAAAATAAGCGTTCTCGACGCACGCCCTCCGCATACCGAAACGGGCCTAGCTACACGACCTTTGTATGGTCAAGCACCTGCAATGAAAGAGGGTCTCAGCCCCGCATCGGTTGCCGAGCGAATTATCGCTGGAATTGAAGCCGGCGAAACTGAAATTCCACCAGCTTTATTTAGTTAGAAACACGATCGGGTGCGTGGGCTTCAATAAGTGCATCCATGTAGTCGGCACTTTCTAACTCAAGAGCTGAACACGAATTCAAAACTTCAATCACTTGTGGGTCGGGGTGCGTTGCCGCAATTCGCTGCCATGCTCCCGCACCTTGCCGCTCTGCATTGGCCTGAATACGAAGCTGATCCCAGACGGAAAATTGAGCGAATACTTCGTAATACGTGTCAAGTGCGCCGGGAAGTGGAGCTTCCAACTTCTCGCGCAACGATTCGTCTAAATGAAATGCCCCTTCAATGCGGTTTGCAATTTCATCTTCTGCTTCAGAACACTTCGTGAGACCTTCAGCATGTTCCGGAAGCATTTCGGCCCAACCGCGATAGCGCGATGCCGCACCTCGCTCAAGCAACGCAAGAAAGCGCGGGGTAATTTCTGGTGGAACCTGTGAGATATATGGAGACAAGAGTTCGCCGAAGCGTGGAATGACAAGTTCGCTCATGGTGTGACCTTAGTGAAACTGAAGCCAGGTGGTCTACTTGCGCGTGCGGTTGGTGAGAAAAGCACCAACAAGGGCAACGGCACAACCAAAAAGCGATAACGCAGCCACCGCCTCATTGCGAATGACTACCCCAAGGAATAAAGCCACCACGGGCATGATGTAGGTAGTCACCGATGTGCGAGTACTGCCTACTCGGCCCGCCAAGGTGGTGGTGAGTGCATAGGCAATTCCGGTACCACCAACGCCTAGCCCCACCATGGCAAAAAGTGAGTGCCATGCAAAGGTGCTGCTGGGGATTGCGGCAATGCCAAAGGGGGCGGTGAGAACGAAGGCCACTACTTGGGCGCGAACAATAACGGGAAGCGCGCCGTGCTTTTGCTGAAGCGGTACCGCAAGGTTTAACGCGATGCCGTAGCAGCATAGGGCGCACATAATGAGTAGAACACCAAATGCACTTGACGATGTTTTGTTGGCCGTGGGAATTGAAATGAGCAAGACGCCACAGAATCCAACAAGTAGCCCGAGTATTTGGTTGCGATGCGGAAAGCGTTTGTGCATGAGCGAAGCAACTGCTGCAACAAATAGGGGTGTAGCGCCATTCAACATGCCTGTCACACTGCTCGACACATGTTGTTCAGCGAAAGGAAAAAGGCTCAGTGGTATTGCAATCCAAAACACGCCGAGCAGCGCAATAGAAGGAAGATCTTTTTTCGGAACATGCTTGCGAGATTGAGGAATCGCGATGAGTGCAAGGAAACCAAAAAGCACGCGCAAGGGCGTAATGAGCGCAGGTTGAAAGGCGTCGAGCCCTTCGGCAATAAAAAAGAAACTTGAACCCCAAATGAGACCAGGTATCAGCAGCAGTAACCAATCGTTACGACTCATGCGATAGTCGCTATGAGTTGTAGAAGTGCTCACTCGAGAGAAGCCACAACAAGTGGGTGTAAGTCGGGCCACGATGATGCGAACCCTGGGTGCAACTCATAGGTGTGCACCACGTCTATATGTACCCAGTGCAAATCGGCCGATTCAGCATTTGCGATGCCGGCATTGGCATCACCATGACAGTGTGCAATCACCGTGTCGTAACGCCATGGGCCGTGGTCGTCAGAGTAGGTATGCACCACGGTGAGGTGATGTTCATGAACACCCACTTCTTCAAATGCTTCACGTTTTGCCGCAGCAATAGAGTCTTCATGGGAGTCGAGTGCACCGCCGGGCAATGCCCATGTGCCGCCACCGTGGGTCCAGTTAGCACGTAACTGTAAGAGCACCTGGGGCTCGGGCGTGTCGCGGCGTACCAAGAGCAACCCGGCAGCGCCATATAAACCCCAATGGTGGCCGCCACAATCACAACGCACCCAACCATCTCCGTCACGTAATCCCATACGTCTCACCCTATGTGATCGCAATGCCCACTATCGTTTCCATATGGCACGCCCACCTGTTTCACTTCATGCCTTAGCGGCCGCCCGAGGTGATGTTCCCGCCGACATTTTGTTGAAAGGCGGGCGTGTGCTCTCGCCTGCTACACGTGAATGGGTCACCACCGACCTCGCCATTGCAGATGGGGTAGTTGTGGGTTGGGGAGAGCGCGATGCTCACGAAGTCATCAACGTCGATGGCGCGTCGCTTGTTGCCGGCTTTGTCGACGCACACATGCACTTAGAGTCGTCCAAACTTTGGGTCGATGAATATGTGAAAGCAGTACTGCCAAACGGAACCACCGCGGTTGCTGCCGACCCGCACGAAATTGCCAACGTTGCAGGTCTTGAAGGAATACGTGCGCTTGTTGACGCTGCAGAAAAAATGCCGTTCACATTTGGTGTGGCTGCATCGTCATGCGTGCCAGCATCTCCGTTTGAAAGTGCAGGGGCCGCATTTTCCGCCGCCGATGTAAAAACAATTATCGATGAACTAGGCGCAATCGGCGTTGCAGAAGTAATGAACTATCCAGCCGTCATCAATGGCGACCCCATGTTCCGCGACATCATCGCTTCGGCTGGTTGGCGCAAGGTCGATGGTCACGCGCCGGGTTTACGAGGCCGCGCTCTCGATGCATATTTGGCTGCAGGTATTGAAAGCGACCACGAATGTTTCGCACTCGATGAAGCTCATGAAAAGCGTCAAAAGGGAATGTGGGTTTTTCTGCGTCAAGGCTCTGTGTGTCAAGACCTTTTAGAACTCTTGCCCACCGTGCTTAGCCATGGCCCCATGTGTACTGCGTTTTGCAGCGACGACCGCGAACCCGACTTGTTGCGCGATGAAGGCCATATCAATCACTGCTTGCGTTTGGCTGTTGCAGGTGGCCTGAATGAAATTGACGCGTTGATTGTTGCGTCATTTTTGCCAGCGATGTATCACAACTTTTTTCACTTGGGTCAACTGGGGCCGGGCTATCAGGCCGACGTCGCCGTGTTCGACACGCTGCAAGGTTTCAAACCCGCACTTGTTTTGCAGCGGGGAAAAGTTGTTGCACGTAATGGCGTAATAGAGCCAGGTGCGGTCCCTGTATTGGAAGCACCACAAAGTTTGTACAACCGCGTGCGCTTGCATCATGTGCCAACAGCAGCAGAACTCACCATTGAAGAACCAACAAACGGCAAAGCACGTGTTATTGGTGTTACATCAAAAACAGTGCGCACCAAGTCGCTCATATTGGATGTAAGTGATGAAGCAAATGACATTGCGCGCATTGCCGTTGTCGAGCGCCACAAGGCAACGGGCCGCATTGGACTCGCATATGTTTCGGGTTATGGCATTGAGCGTGGAGCCATTGCGTCAACCGTTGCACACGATGCGCACAACATCATGGTGGTAGGCGCGCGTGATGCAAGTGGGCCAGCCGATATGTCGGTTGCTATTGCTCGCGTTGCAGAAATGGGTGGTGGGCAAGTGGTTGTGGTCGATGGCAAAGTGGTTGCTGAAGTTGCATTGCCTATTGCTGGGCTCATGAGCCCAAAGCCACTTCTTGAAGTGGCCGCAGAAATTGACCGTGTGGTGGAAGCAGCTCGTGAACTCGGCATCACGCTCGATGCGCCATTCATGGCGTTGTCGTTCCTGGGGCTATCGGTCATTCCCGACCTACGCATTACCGACCATGGCCTCATCGACGTGAATGAGTTCGCCGTCGTCCCCGTCTCCCTCTAATTCATATTCGCTCGTAGGCTCAAGGGATGTCCGCACCCTTGACCCCCATCACACTTGAGGGTCGTTTTGTGCGCCTCTTGCCACTCACCAATGCTCACGTACGCCCGTTGTTGTCGGCTGCCGCAGGTTCACGTGAGAGTTTTCAATACACTTGGGTGCCTGAACCAACCACAGCTGACATCACTCGTTACATCAGCGCGGCCGTTGCAGAGTTCGAAGCCGGAAATGCACACCCGTTTGTAACTGTGCGCATTGATTCTCCCGACACTGTTGTGGGGTCAACACGATTTTTGAATCTTGAGTATTGGCCCGATGCAACTGGGCACCCGAGCACACACGATTTCCCAGACGCAGTAGAGATAGGTGCAACATGGCTGTCGCACGACGCACAACGCACTCAAGTAAATACTGAGGCAAAGTTGATGATGTTGACTTACGCATTTGAAACATGGGGGGTACAACGTGTTGCATTGCGTACCGATGCCCGCAATGCACAGTCAAGAGCCAATATCGAACGCATTGGCGCACAGTACGAAGGAACGTTGCGCCATCACAAGCATTCAACCGACGGCGCGAACAATGGGATCCGCGATACGGCTACGTACTCCATCATTCGTGAGGAATGGGATGCCGTGAAGGCACGCCTTCAGTCAAAACTGGCTGAGTAGGAAAGTACGCGCCTATTTCTCGGCGCGAAATGTTGCGATTAGCGGTACGTACGGCGCCGAAAACCCTCAAATGTAAGGGGGTGTTCACCTTGCGTTCACTAAGGAGTAAGCGAGCCACTTCTTAGCACTGCGAAACTTTTGCCATGTCTATTGCCACCGTTGATAAGCCAACGGCCGATGGACCTCCACGGAGGGCCATTACTAATCAAAGAAACGCATCCGATAAACGCTTCCGAGCAGTTGTCACCGCCGGAGCAATGTTCGCCTTCGTGGTGCTGGCACTCATTGCAAGTTTTCTTCTCTTCCGTGGCTTTGAAGTATTCAAAGAGTTTGGTTTTGGGTTTCTCACTTCGTCAACTTGGGATGCTGGGTCTGGCGAATCGCTAGAAGAGGCTTCGTTCGGCGTTGCTGCGATGCTTGTTGGCTCCGTCATTGTTGCCCTCATGGCAATGATTCTTGCATTGCCTTTTGTCATTGGTACGTCGCTTTTCCTTGAGTACTACATTGGAAAAAAACTTCGCGCGGTTCTTGTTTCCATTCTCGACCTCATGGCGGCAATTCCCTCAATTATTTACGGCCTGTGGGGCTACTTAGTGCTCATGCCATATGCTGCTGGTTGGGCCGAAACAATCAATAAGTATTTCGGTTGGATTCCCATTTTTAAAGTTGATGTTGAGAACTTTGACGCATCCCCATTTATCTCTGCGTTAGTACTTGGGCTCATGATTATTCCCATTGCTAGCTCGGTAACGCGCGAGGTGTACTCACGTGCTCCTCAAGACCAAATTTCAGCTGCTTACGCACTTGGGAGCTCACGCTGGGGTGCGCTCAAAGCAGTTGTTTTGCCATTCGGCCGAAGTGGTCTGATAGGTGGAATGTTGCTTGGCTTGGGTCGTGCGCTCGGGGAAACAGTGGCCGTACTTCTCACGCTTAACCTTGTGTTCGAAGTGAAGTTTCAAGTATTGGCAAGTGCTGGTGGAAACGTCGCTTCGCTCATTGCAAGTCGCATTGGTGAGGCTGGCCCATCTGAAATTAAGGCGCTCATGGCTGCTGGCCTTGTACTTTTCACACTCACTCTGGTGGTTAACTTCGGAGCTTCTATCATCGTTTCTCGTACCTCAAAGGTTGCACAATGAGCGACACATCAATTTCGTCAGTAAAGCAACAAGTTCAGCCGCGAAAGCCCTGGGTGAACAGAAGTCAATCGGTACGTGGAATGGTACGACCAGCTGTGATAGCTGGTGTGGTTGCATCGGTAATAGTTCTTCTCACAGGGCTTGCCGGGCTTCTCGGTTTTTATTTTGCTTTTGTGTTGTCTTTCATCGTTGTTTCTTTCATCGATGGCATGCGTCACGACAAAGTGAAAGCAATTGACAAAGTAATGACCACATTGGTGACCGCTGGTTTTGCAACGGCGTTCATTCCGTGGGCATCTATTTTGTTCACTGTTTTCAAACGTGGTGCGTCTGCAATTTACTTTGGGTATTTCACCCACGACATGGCTTACACAGCAGGCGATGACGATTTAGGAATGGGCGGGTTGTCACACGCGTTAGTGGGCTCACTTCTTATTTTGCTGATCGCATCGATCATTGCAATTCCATTTGGCATTGTGACGGCCTTGTACATCACGGAAGTCAAGGGAAAACTCAGCGGTCTTGTGCGAGTCATTGTGCAGTCAATGAGTGGCGTGCCATCAATTGTGGCAGGGCTATTTGTCTATGCCGTGGTGGTGTCACGTTATAGCTTTAGCGGTTTTGCCGGTGCTATTTCGTTGGCCATTCTCATGTTGCCAACGGTGGCAAGAACTTCAGAAGAGGTTTTAAAACTCGTACCAGACGACCTGCGCAGTTCTGCTTACGCGCTTGGGGCCTCGCAAATGGCAACGACCTTTCGCATCGTGCTGCCAACTGCGCGCTCAGGTCTCATTACTGCCTCAATGCTTGGCCTAGCGCGTGTAGCTGGTGAAACTGCTCCGCTCATTCTGACGGCGTACTACTCTGCGGTGTACTCACTGAAAGTAACTGGGCAACCGCTTGCGTCGTTGCCTATGTATATCTTCCAAAACTTCTCCACAGGAACCGATACTGCACTAACTCGCGCGTGGGGTGGAGCAGCAGTACTCCTCAGTTTTATTTTTATTCTCTTTATAATTGCTCGTCTTGCGGGCAGAGGGTCAAGGAAGTAGCGCCATGGAAAATGAAGACATCAACCTCGTAGTGAATACCACTAATACGAATGTCGCAACAGGAGGAAATGCTTTGGACGAAGGTCGTGTGGGTACGAACGGATTGCAAACTAAAGGCATCCACGTATGGTTTAGCAAGCACCACGTGTTGGAAGATGTTTCCTTAGATTTTCCGGCAAATAGCGTGACAGGTCTTATTGGGCCTTCTGGTTGCGGCAAGTCAACTTTCCTTCGCGTTCTCAACCGCATGCACGAATTCATTCCAGGCGCCGCAATGGCTGGCGAGGTGTTTCTCGATGGTGAAGAAATTTATGGTCCAAAGGTCGATGTCACTGCAATGCGTTTAAAAGTGGGCATGGTTTTTCAGAAGCCAAACCCATTTCCGTCAATGACTATTGCCGAGAACGTTCTGGCAGGTTTGAAACTCGCCAATATTAAGGTGCAAGACAAAGACAGCCTTTTGGAAGAGTGCCTCACCCGTGCCGGCTTGTGGAAAGAAGTAAAAGATCGCTTGAAGTTGTCGGGTTCTTCACTCTCTGGTGGTCAGCAACAGCGGTTGTGCATTGCCCGTGCTCTTGCTGTAAAGCCAAAGGTGTTGTTAATGGACGAGCCTTGTTCAGCGCTCGACCCTGCTTCTACTTTGAAGGTTGAAGAAACCATTGTGCAACTATCTGCCGACATGACCATTGTGGTGGTTACGCACAACATGCAACAAGCAGCTCGCGTTTCCGACTTCTGTGCATTCTTCTTGTCTGACGGTGGACCTGGCCAGGTTGTAGAAGCCGACCGTACCTCTGTGATCTTTAGCTCACCTTCCGATCAGCGCACGGCCGACTACGTGCAGGGGCGCTTCGGCTGACCTGAGTCGAGTTTGCTTAGAGTTAACTTTGGGCACCCCAAAGCGTTACTCAAACAACCTTTTGGCTTTTCATTGATCTCGTAAATTCCGTATGTAACCAACCCCTATTCGGAGGAATATACATACATGAAACTGTCAAAGAAGTTTGTTGTTGGCCTTGCGGCTACAGCAATTGTTGGATCTTTTGGGATCACTGCAGCATCTGCAGCAACAATTGTTGCCGGTGGTGCAACTTTCCCACTCAACCTTATGGAATCGTGCCGCGCTTCGTTCGCTGGTGACAGCACCGCAAACTCAGCTGGCCATAAAGTCGACTACACCGGCGTTGGCTCGGGAACTGGTAAGGCTAACTTTTTCAAGAACGACTACACGTTCGGAATGTCAGACTCAGTTTGGAAGACCTCGGAAATTACAACTGCCGTAGCAACATCCGGTGGTGCATCTCGCACAGCCACAAACTTCGTTTTCTTGCCACTCATTTCCGGCGCAATTAACGTTGCGTACAACCTTGAAGGCGTAAAGCCTGCTGGCACCGTTTTGCAAATGTCATCTGCAACCGTTGCAAAAATCTTTGCTGCTCAAATCAAGACGTGGAATGACCCAGCAATTCTTGCTGACAACCCAGTTGCTGCTCAGCCAAATCTTCTTGGTTTGAATGGTCAGGTAAAATTCACTTTGGCAAAAAAGAGTGCAACAAAAGCAACCTTGGTTGCAACTTTGACTTCAAAGGCTGTGACCAGCAAAACAAAGAACCTCGTCATCACCTCAAGTGCTGATGGTGGAACGACCGTGAAGAAGATCTACAACAAGAAGCCAAAAGCTGGCAAAATTACGTTGTCGGTTCCTTACGCTGCTGGAACTGTGTATTCCATCACTCTCGACAAGGCCCTCATTGGTTCCGTGTCGGTAGATGCAACATCAGTAACAATTCCCGCCACACCAATCACCGTGTTCAAGCGCAAAGATACTTCAGGTACCACTAACAACTTTGCTAACTACTTGAACAAGTCACAGCCAACTATTTGGACAAAAGAGACTAACGATGCATTTGACACTGCGTTCCCAGGAACAGTGCCAACCGATGGTTCATTCGTTGCGGCTCAGGGTAACGACGGTGTTGCTAACGGCGTCATGGGTAAAAATGGTGGAATTGGTTACGCAGAAACTTCGTTCGTGAACGAGCGTCAAACTGCTGGCAAGTCAATCCAATCAGCGAAGATCAAAAATGGTGCAGGCGAGTATCTCGCAGGTAGCTCTGCAGGCGCAAAGCTTGCAGTTGGTGCTGCAGATATCAACTCAACAACCGGCATTGTTACCTTTAAATACGACAACACAGTTGCAGGCGCTTACCCAATCACAGCTGTATCGTACGGTATGGCCAACACTGCTGCTTTTGGAACAGCCGCAAACAATGCAATTGCGAAGAGCTACGTCCTCTACGTACTTGACACTTGTGCACCAGCAGTTGCTGAAATCAAGGGTTACGCAGCATTGCCAGACAACTTGGTTGCAATTGCCAAGACACTTGCTGCCAAGATCGGCGCATAAGTACTTCGTACTGAACTAGTAATACGAATTAATTAGCTGCTACCGCAGTGGTTGAGGTCTCTGGTGAGATTTCAGCTACTGCGGTAGTTTGCGTTTCAGGCACAGTTGAAGAGGCATCAACAGTGGTTGTTGTTTCAACAGTTGTCGACACGCGCTTTTCTTCTGTAGAGGTCGTCTCGGGCTCGCTTGGTTTCTCTTTGGGCAGCGTAGAGGTGGTGGTCACAATGACCCAACTCACATCGGGCCACGGAATGCTTGCCGGCGCTGGTGCGTCACTGGGGCGTTGCAATGTCCAGGTAGTGATTGAAGCCCCAAAGACAACTGCAGAGGCAATGGTGGCGCGACCTATGCGTCTCATGGGGCACCTTCAATAGCAATGCGGTGGCGAATTTCGCGAGCTACTTTCCATTGCTGAGCAGGAAGCGTGCGACCAGCGAAGCGCAGTTCAATAGTTTCAGCGCCAATGTCTTCTACGCCCGAAACTACAGGCTGTTCCAAAATGAGTGGCGCCCAGTCGGGGTCGTGAGAAATGTCGTGGCCAATGCGGTTGAGCATTTCAATAGCGGCATCGAGGTCGGCTTCGCGCGACACAGGAATGTTGATGAGCACGCGAGCCCAGTCGCGCGAGAGGTTGACGGTTTGGCGCAGGCCACCATTGGCAATGGTGACGAGGTCGCCATCGAAGGTACGAATTTTGGTAACGCGCAAAGTAACTTCCTCAACACGGCCCTCAATCCAGCCCACGGGTATGAGCGGCCCCACGCGAACCACGTCGCCCACGCCAAATTGGCGCTCTGAAATGATGAAGATGCCGGCAAGTACGTCGCCCACAATTTGCTGAGCACCGAAACCAAGACCCGCACCCACAATGGACACCAATGGCACCACGGCTGCGGCGGGCAAGTTGAGGAGCAGGAGGGTCCATACAAAGGCCACTGTGGCAATGCTGAAGTTCACGCCCCAACGGGCTGCGCCGAGAAGAGCGCCTTGATAAGCGCCGGCTGCGTTGTGATCGAGTGGATTGGCTGCAGCGCGCTGGCGCTTCAGGCGTTCGGCTTGGTAGTTCGATACCAGCCCAATGGCTCGGGTGAAAAAGAAGGCCCCGGAAGTAATGGCAACAATGAGGAGCCCTTCATCGCGCAGCCAGTTCCAGGCTCCAGTTGCTCGCTCGGCTGCTAGTAAAGAAATCATCTGCGGTTCAGCATAACGAGGTGCCAAGATGGGCAGGTGACACAGGAAACGCTTGTACTTGGCACCTGCCATCATGACTGCCCCGATTCATGCGGGTGGCAAGTGACGGTGGAAGGCGGGGTGGCGGTCAAAATGCGGGGAAACCCTGCTCACCCATACTCTGCGGGGGAACTGTGCCCCAAGGTGAACCATTTTGTTGAGCGGGTTTACAGCCCTCAACGTATTACAACGCCGTTGGTGCGAGATGGTGCAAAAGGTGAAGGGGTCTTTCGCGCTGCAACATGGAGTGAAGCATTGGAGCTTGTGGCACAAAAAACCCACGAGGCAATAAATGCGCACGGCGGTGAAACGGTGTTGCCGTGGTCATCGGCGGGCAACCAGGGTCTCTTGCAAATGTCGTCGCTCGATCGTCGACTATTTGCACGAATAGGTTCATCTGTCACCACGGGTGCACTGTGCGGAAGTGTTGCCAAGAACGGATTCGTAGCAACCACTGGTTCTGGGCGCAGTACCAACCCCATGCACATTGTCGATGCGCAGTACATCGTGTTGTGGGGAACCAATACGCGCCTCACCAATAGACACCTGTGGCCATTTATTGAAGAGGCGCGCAGCAAGGGAGCGAAGGTAGTTGTGGTCGACCCCATTCGCACGATCACGGCCGACGAAGCCGATTGGTTTATTCAACCGTTCCCCGGCACCGACACTGCATTGATGCTCGCCATGATGCATGTCATTATTCGCTATGAATTGTGTGACGATGAGTTTGTTGCACAACACACCGAAGGCTTTGCGGAACTCGCAGCAGAAGTTGCGGCTTGGACGCCAGAACGTGCAGCAGCAGAGTGTGGTGTAGCCGCTAGCGACATTGAAACATTTGCGCGCGAATACGCAACTGCGCAGCCCACATTTATTCGCACCATGATCGGCGCTGAGCACAGAGAAAATGGCGCCATGTTGTTTCGCACTATGGCGTGCTTGCCAACGCTCACAGGTTCGTGGAAGCATCGCGGTGGCGGGCTATCGCGCAGTGTGGGCTCGTGGTTCAACGACTTTGTTGATGATTCGGTATTCGACGCCGAGCACCTTGCACAAGGAAAACCACGCCGGGCATTGCCTTTTACGCAACTTGGCCAAGTACTTACTGACGCTTCTTTGACGCCTTCGGTAACGGTGCTTTATGTATGGAATGGCAACCCTGCTCTTACTTGTCCTAACAGTGCACTGACTCGCGAAGGTTTGATGCGCGATGATTTATTTACCGTGGTGAGTGAACAGTTTCTTACCGATACCGCAAAATATGCCGACGTCATTTTCCCTGCAGCAATGCAAATAGAACAACGCGATGTGGTGCCGGCATGGGGGCATTTGTATTTAGGTTGGAATGAAGCAGCAATTGCACCCGTGGGCGAGTGCGTACCGAACACTGAACTCTTCCGACGTCTTGCAACTGCAATGGGTTACACCGAACCAGAATTGTTTGAAAGCGATGACTCGCTCATTTCATCTGCACTGCATGGTTTAGATATTGAACGATTGCAGCGTGATGGGTTTGTTCCATTACCAAACATTGATGAAGTTCTTTTCTCCGACGGCATATTTGGTACCGCATCGGGCAAAGCGCAGTTGATGAGCAAAGATCTTGCATCTCGAGGTCTTCCATCTATTCCTACATACGTGCAGTCATCGTCGCGCATGGGTTCCGTAGAGTTTCCTTTGGTGCTGCTGACGCCAAAACAGCACACACGTTTCTTGAACACCAGCTACTCGCATTTGCCACAGCACGGCCCACGTGAAGAGGGCCCTTACGTAGAAATGTGTGCAAGCGATGCTGCTGCGAGAGGACTCGACAATGGCGCAGCGGCGCGTGTGGTGAATGAGCGTGGTGAAATGTTGTTGCCAGTCAAAATAAGTACTCGTTTGCCCTTAGGTGTGGTAGCAGTTCCTTTTGGCTGGTGGGACGCAAGCCTTGCGAATTCAGGCAATGTGAACGACCTCACGAGCGATGCACATACCGATTGGGGTGGCGGAGTGAGTTTCCACGACACGTTGGTGCAGGTGTTCTCGGCATAACACCGTTTTTGGCCCATATTCTGTAAGGGTTTGGCTACTTAGACAAACTTGAGACGATTTCTTAAGAACCTCTTACTCTCTTCTTACAGAATATATAACAACAACAACGAAAGTGTCTTTTGTCAAAGGGCATTCCGCCCCCCCAACACAGGAGAATCCAATGAAAAAGACAAACTTGAAGAAAAGCATTGTTGCTGCAAGTGTGGCCGCAGGAATCGCCGGTGGCTTGGTTGCCGGCCTTGCTCTCGGAGTTCCCGGCTTTGCCGGTGCACAAGCAAACAACTCCCCATTAAACGTTCAAGGTAGTTCCGCTACCTTGGCCAAGTCGGCAGTAGTAACTCTGTCAGACACCATCCAGGTTCCTTCGGTTGGCGCGTCAAGCACAGGTGTCAAGGAAAAAGGTCCGAAGCTTGAAACTGTTGCCAAGGTTCTTGGTGTCACTGCTGAAGAGTTGAAGACCGAACTTGCAACCAAGTCACTTGCAGACGTTGCTGCAGCCAAAGGTGTCGACATTGCGAAAGTGACCGATGCTCTTGTTGCTGAGTTCAAGGCGCATCTCGATGAAGAGGTTGCTTCTGGTGAGCACACTCAGGCAGAGGCCGATGCGAAACTTGCTGAATTCAAGACTCGCGTGACTGACATGGTGAACAATGTTCGCCCGGCTCGTGGCCCAGAAGGTCGTGGACATGGTGGCCCAGGCAAGGGTGGCCCAAAGCTTGAAGCTGCTGCCAAGGTTCTTGGTGTCACTGCTGAAGAGTTGAAGACCGAACTTGCAACCAAGTCACTTGCTGATGTTGCAAAAGCTAAAGGTGTCGATATCACGAAAGTAACCGATGCTCTTGTTGCAGAGTTCAAAGTACATCTTGACGAAGAGGTTGCTTCTGGTAAGCACACTCAGGCAGAGGCCGATGCGAAACTTGCTGAGTTCACAACTCGTGTTGCTGACATGGTGAATACTGTTCGCCCTGCTGGTAGCCCAGAAGGTCGTGGACACGGTGGCCGAGGCAAGGGTGGCCCGAAACTTGAAGCTGCTGCCACGGTTCTTGGCGTAACTGCTGAAGAGTTGAAGACCGAACTTGCAACAAAGTCTTTGGCTGATGTTGCAAAAGCTAAAGGCGTCGACATCACGAAAGTGACCGATGCTCTTGTTGCAGAGTTCAAAGCTCATCTCGATGAAGAGGTTGCTTCTGGTGAGCACACTCAAGTTGAAGCCGATGCGAAACTTGCTGAGTTCACAACTCGTGTTGCTGACATGGTGAATACTGTTCGCCCTGCTGGTAGCCCAGAAGGTCGTGGACACGAAGGTCGCGGCCCTCGTGGACACGGTGGCCCAGGAATGGGTCGCGGCATGGGTCACGGCCCAGATGCCGATGGCGAAGCAATGCCCGGTGCTCCTGCAATGCAGGGTTCGGTCACTGTTGCGCCATCAAATAACGCATAAGTTTTACCTTCATGACCAGACCCACCCCTACGAGTTCTGAGTCGCAAGTTCATCCGCTTCCTGCCCCCCAGGAAAGCCGGGTACTCGACACAGATGTGGGCGCCATTATTGGTGCTCTCACACTCGTGGTGGTGGGTCTTTGGTCGCGTCACGGAGGTGTTACCTCGTTGGGCGACTCTGCAGCAAAGACCTATACGTCGTTGGCTCAATTGACAGGGTTGTTATGCAGTGAAGCTGGGCTTCTTGGGCTCATTCTCATTACCCGCACACCACTGATGGAACGGCGATACGGCCTCGACCGCATGTTCAACTGGCATCGACTTCTGGGTGAAGCAATGGCAATTTTTCTTGCCTTGCACATTGCGTTCAGCGTTGCTTCGTGGGCAATTCCTAGTGGAGCGATGAACGCAATTCAATCGCTCACTGGTGAAGAGCCGTATATGGCGCTCACCTCAGTTGGCTCGGTCATTGTTTTGCTTGTCACCATTAGTTCGTTGAAATGGTTTCGCAACAAACTGTCGTATGAGATGTGGTACTTCGTGCATCTCACCGCATACTTCGGTTTGGCAGCGTCGTTCTCGCATCAAATTGTTTTAGGTACCGACTTTGCCGACGATGCACTTGCGCGTGGTTTTTGGGTGGCAATACATGTGGCCCTAGTTGCCTGGATTATTTGGAGTAGGTGGGGTCGCTTTTTTGTTGCTCTTGCAAGGCCATTGCGCGTGTCGGCAGTAACGCACGAAGCGGAAGGCATTACCAGTGTTGTGCTGTCGGGTACGCACTTGCGAAAAGCCAAAGCACAAGGTGGACAGTTTTACTTGGTGCGGCAATTGGTAAAGGGGCGATGGTGGCAGTCGAACCCTTTTTCGTTATCTGCGCAACCCACTACAGCCGGACTGCGCTTCACGGTGAAGTCGCGCGGCGAAGCGAGCAATGCGTTTACAAATATTGCATTAGGAACCCGCGTCATAGTTGAAGGCCCTTACGGAGTGTGTACTCCCGATGTGGTGAACTCGGAAAAGGTGCTCCTTGTTGGGGGTGGAATTGGAATTGGCCCTGTGATGTCATTTCTTGAACAGCTCACACCTCAACACGAACCAATTGTTTTGTATCGCGTTTCTTCTGAACAGGAAATGTCACATGTTGAGGAGCTGGAAACTCTTGCAACGGCGCGAAATGGCAATGTTCATACCCTTGTTGGGCATCGAGCAACTCTCAAAGTTGCCGACCCCTTCAGCGCAGATGCTCTCTTAAAAGCTGTTCCCGACCTCGTGCAACGTGTGGTCATTGTTGCTGGGCCAGAATCAATGGTGAAAGCTGTGCAGCGAGGCGCGCGCGCAGCGGGCGTACCTGTGGAAAATATTCACGCCGAAAGGGCTTGGTGGTAGCCGTGTCTAAAAAACCAACATTGGGTCGTCAGATCTTTCCTGCTGTGGCTCTCACCGTTGTTGGAGTCGGCTTTATTTCGCAACTCGATAACCCAGGTGGCGGTGTAGTTGCTTTAGAGGGAGCGATAGGCACAGTGGTGCCGTCAACCTTGGCAACAAATTCAACTCTTGCACCGAGTCCAGTGATCTCAGTAGATGGGTCGGATACTTGTGATGGTGATGTTGTCACTGGCCCAACTGCTGTGTTCAAGTGGGGCAATCTGCAACTGCAAGCGTCTTTTACAAAGAAAAATGTTCTGTGCAATGTGACTGTTTTGAAGTATCCAAATGAAGATGATAAGTCATTGACCATCAACCAGTCTGCGCTTCCTGTGTATAACCAAGAAGCTATTGAGGCGGGGGACGCGCAAATTGCGGTTGTATCGGGGGCAACCGATTCATGGCGTGCATACACCGCTGGGCTCCAAGCAATTCTCGACGCTCACCCTGCGTAATGAGCGCTGACGCACGCTTTAAATTTGCAGCGAAGGCTATGGGTACCGCTGTCAGCGTGCATGTAGCCGATGTATTTCCTCGAGAGACCGCAGATGATGCTTGGGAATCGGTAGGCGTATTTCTTCGTGATATTGAAGATCGGTTTTCCACATTTTTGTCGACAAGTGAAATTTCGCGCATTAACAACGGTGAGCTACACATGCTCGATGCTTCTCCGGATGTGGTGGAAGTGCTTGATGCTTGCACGTGGCTGGAGCACTTAAGCAACGGAGTATTCAATGCAAGACGACCCGATGGTTCAATTGACCCTGCAGGTTTTGTAAAGGGTTGGGCAGCGGAACGTGCGGCAAGTTTGCTAGTCGAGGCCGGCCTGCGGAATTTTTATTTACGCATTGGCGGCGATATTCAAACCCATGGTGCTCAAGCCACAGGCGAGAAATGGCGTGTAGGAATAGTTGACCCGCATGACGCTTCGCGTATTCGTAGCTATGTAGACATTCCAGAAAATTGGGCTGTTGCTACATCTGGTACCGTCGAGCGAGGCCAACATATTTGGGGAAACGACGCCATGCCGGTGACTCCTGAGTTCTCATCGATGACGGTCATTGGCCCACATCTCATGTGGGCAGACGCGTTTGCCACCATTGGTTTTGCATTAGGTGATGCTGGCATTGAGTGGGTAGAGAAGTTTCCCGACTACACCGCATTCACTTTGAAGTGATGATGCTCTCCATCATTTCAAGATACGAGTCGAACGGATCAACAACGATGTGCTCATCTTTTGCCGCTTCGTCCCAGCGCCGTAGTTCGACTGCACTGGAAAAGTGTGGTGATCGCTCGAAACGCATGACTTCTTGATGAGTCATTAAGCCACCTTGCTTTTCAAGGCTGCGAACGGATCCGATAGAAAGTTGGTCGAAATAGGTGTCGTCTGCAGTGCAAAGGAAACGTTTTGCGGCAACGTGTAATGCAATTGGTGCAGTTACTCCACCGGGGAAATGAGCAGCAAGGTGCCGGGCGCCAAGTGCTTCGTGTTCGTCATCAACACTCAAGTCGGCTACGCCGTTGCCTTTTTGTAGGACCAAGAGATGACCAATATCGTGCAAGAGAGCCGCAATAGTGAGTTCGGGGCTTGCTCCTGATGCTTTTGCCAGTGAAGCGCACTGGGTTGCATGTTCAGTTTGGCTAATCAATTCGTCGTATTTACTGTTTCCAAATTGGCCGTAAATATTTTGAATGTGGTGAATAAATTCGTTCATTGAACGGGTTTCCCTTCAAAATCTCCGATAAGTGATACACGTACAGATTCGTTATTTTCTTTAGATTCAGCAAACTCTTTGAGTTTTTGCTCGTAGTAACGACTGCGCAGGTCACCTTCGCTGAGGGCGTTATAGGTTGGGTACAGAGCGCGTCGATCATTTTGCGAGTGGTTTGGCCCGCTGCGGTGTGGGGTGCGCGAGTGAAACCACAATGTTTGGCCAGCCCGTAAAGGAACGGTCATCCAATGGAATGTGGCAACAAGTGTTGGGTCGATACACCCTTTAGCGTCCATTGGCAAAATCTCATGATGCAGACCCGAGACCACTTCGAGGCAACCATTTTCTTCTGTGGCATCATCAACTGCAACCATGCACGAAATGTGAGTTTCAATAAAGCGGTAAGCGGGTGCGTCTTGATGTGGGGAGTACCCGGCACCACCTGCAAGCTTGTAGTTGATCTTTTCTTTATAAAGCACTGCTTCGCTGTTGAGCAGCGCAGATGCGGTCGCCACCATTTGGCCACCGCGTAGGAATTCATGCATGCCCGAATGAAATGGCGTGAAATTTTCGGTTCTGCAGAGCTTTGGCCCGTATTCAGTGAGCTCCCTGTAATGCAACCATTCACCGTTGTCGTCAGACCAAGAGGCGATATCGGTTACCCAGCTTTGAACTTCAGAAGTTTCGGCTGCAGAAAGTGTGTCGACGAGAAGCCAGCCTCGATAATTGAAATGCTCAAGTTCTTCTGCAGAGAAATTCATTGTGTTGCCTCATTGATTCCAATACTTTTTCCAATTGCAATGTTGTTGTCAATTTGTGTCGAAATTGCTAGTACAGACACAGAACTATTGTCATTGTCTAAAACCAATGAAATCTTAGTGAACGCACCGACAAAGGTGGTGTCTGTGATGGTGCCACGCCAGTGAGCACTCTCGTCATGAGTTGCTAATACCAAGTTTTCGGGGCGAATAAGAACACGAGTGTTTCCCCTGGGAAGAGAGTTGATACTTCCAACGAAATGGGCCACAAATGAAGTTGCGGGGTTGTTGTATACGTCGCGCGGACTACCGGTCTGTTCAATAACCCCATTGTTCATTACACAGATACGATCAGAGATGCTCATTGCTTCATCTTGGTCGTGTGTTACGAACATTGTGGTGACACCGAGGTCTCTATTGAGCCGGCGAATCTCATCGCGTACCTCAACTCTTATTTTAGCGTCAAGAGCGCTCAGGGGTTCATCAAGTAACAGCACGTGGGGTTCGGTTGCGAGAGCTCGTGCGAGGGCAACGCGCTGTTGCTGGCCGCCCGAAATTTGATGGGGCATGCGATGCCCTAAATCGGACAGTCGTACTAGGTCGAGCATTTCCTCTGCGCGCTTCTTACGTGCATCACCAGGCACACCACGTACTTTGAGCCCGAATGCCACATTGTCTCTGATGTTGAGGTGGGGAAACAGGCTGTAGCTCTGAAAAACCATTCCCATGCGGCGTTGATGAGCGGGGAGGGAGATGATGTTTGTCGAGCCAAGAAGTATTGCGCCTGTATCTGCAGTTTCGAAGCCTGCAGCGATGCGCAGTGCGGTTGTTTTTCCGCAACCACTTGGTCCGAGGAGCGAGACGAGCTCACCTTGTTCCAATGCAATTGTGAAATTGCTCAGGGCGTTTACGTCACGAAAAGACTTAGAGACGTTGACGAATTCGAGAGCACTCATTATGGAACCATCCCAACATTAATATTCTTCACGTTGATACTTGTTGAATCTTTTTTACGAATGATGCTGACCAATGTGAACAAGATTGTTGTGAGAACGAGAATCAGGAGGCCTAGACCTAAGGCACCTTGTGGTTCGCTGCCTTGTGCTTGAGCCATATACATCGGAAGCGTTCGCTTTAAAAGAAGTGACGCGATGGTGAATTCACCAAGAACTACCGTGAATGTCAGAAATGCAGCGTTAATGAGGCTGGTACGCAGGTTGGGAAGGAGAACATTCCACATCACGCGGCCAGATGATGCACCAAGCGACTTAGCGGCATCAACCAAAGTGCGCAAGTCAAGTGCCTTAATGCCAACGTCAAGCGACCTGAATGTAAACGGCATGGCGAGTATTGCGTAGAAGGGAACAAGCGAGTAATTACTTGCCAAAAACCATGGTGCAATAGACCTGTAAGTGCCACTCACGCCTACAACCAAGGCAATAGGTGGAACAACGTAGGGGAGAATTGTCACTGTTTCTACAACTCCACGCCAGCGTGGAGCCGACAAGTGCACCCACAACGTAGTGGGTACCATGAGGAAAAGAATTACAAGAACTGTGAAAAATGCAACCTTCAGGCTTACTGAGAGAGAATGTAAAAATTCTGGATCGCGCAATGTTGTGAGTAGTCCGTCAATGGTCCAACGTTTGAACAAGTTGTCCTTGCCGAGAGAGATCATGGGTATGCGCTGGAAGGCAAAGCGAGCCATAGACAAGAGCGGGGCAACAAAAAATACAATTGCTATTGCGATGTAGAGCCGTGGCCATATTTTGCCCAGGAATTTCATTGCTGCCACTTTTCTGCGCGGCGCCTAACGAACAAGTAGCCCGTCATGGTGATGAGCATGATGATGATCATCCATGCAGCGAGTGCATAGCCCAAATTATCTTTCCCAGTAATGGTGTTCCCTTGGAGGAAAAAGCGAATTTGCACTGGTACGAGGCGAGCTCCACCAGAAGAGAGCGCGTATGCCGTGGCGTAAGCACTAAATGCGTTGGAAAAGAGTAAGAGAAATCCTCCAAGTAGAGCGGGAGTGAGTAGTGGGAGCCCTACATAGCGCCAATATTGCCAAGGTGCGGCACCAAGGCTTGCGGCGGCTTCACTCCAAGAGGCACGAAGCCCATTGAAAGCCGGAACCATAATGAGAAACATCAATGGAATTTGAAAGTACAAATACACAATGGTGATGCCTGCAAAGTTTGAGATGCGAAACCCTGCATCAGACAGATTGACACCAAAGTAATCAATCATCTTTGTGATGAGGCCTTGTGTGCCGAGGGCGGCAATGAAGGCGAATGCAAGTGGAATGCCACCAAGGTTTGCGGCTACTCCAGCGAAGCTAGTCATGAAATTACGAAACCATCTTGGGCGTTCAATGCGAAGAACTGATGCAGCAAGAAGCGAGCCCAAGAGAACGCCAAGAAGTGCGGTTAACAGACTTAGTTTGATGGTGTAAATGAATGAATCGAGGTAGTCACCAGTGATTGCTTCACGCATCGCACTGATGTCAGAATCTTTCGTCGGTTGAATTGCAAGTCGAAACAATGAAATCGCAGGCCACACCAGAAAGAGTCCGACGAACCCGAAAAAGGGAATGAGCCCGATTGGTTTGAATTTCACTGGTAGTTGAAAACGTTGAAGGGGGGTTCGCGTGCGCGAACCCCCCTTCGGATCTGATTGACCCAAACTCAAAATTCCTGTTAGGGCCATTAGATGTAATTACTTATCAGCCATTGGCGACAAGTGTGCCCCACTGAGCAGTCAAGACTTCTTTTGCTTTTGCAATTTGATCTTGAGTTGGGAATGCAATGGATGCGATGAGTTCTGGAGCAGGAAGATTCTTCTTCATCTCTTCAGTAACTTTTCCAGCCTTGACAAGTGCGTCGTAACGAGCTGGAACAGCGCCGCCTTGGATGTAGCCAAGTGCACCTTCATCGGAAATGATGTGGTCAATCCACAACTTCGCTGCGTTCTGGTGCGGGCTAGCTTTTACAACGCCTTGTGCGTAGTAACCGCCATAAACACCGTCTGAAGGAACATTGATAGACGCTTCAATGCCGTTCTCAACCAGTTTCGGAGCGAGACCTGGGTAGTTGTAGGTCCAGTCAATCCAGATTGGCGTTTCGCCAGACAAGATTGTTGCTTCAGTCACGTCGGTACCGGTGAGGTTGCCAGACTTCTTTAACTCGGCGAAATACTCAATGCCGGGAAGAATGTCATCGAATGAGCCGCCGTTGGCCAACGCAGCTGCCACTACTGCTGCAAAAGCTGCACCAGATTCACGTGGGTCACCGTTGAGTGAAACTTGGCCCTTGAATTTTGGATCCTTCAGGTCTGCAAAGGAAGTTGGTGCCTCGGTAACAATCTTTGAGTTTGAACCAATTGCCATAATGCCGTAGTAAGCAGCAACCCAATTACCGTTTGGATCTTTGAGGGTCTCTGGAATTTCGTCCCACAAGCATGGCTTGTATGGCTCCCAAAGGTTTTCATCTGCTACTTGCTGAGCAATTGCGGGGCTGACGTCGAGGTTGTCTGGCATATCGTCTTGGCCAGCAAGTGTCTTCACGGCAGTGAGTTCATCTGCTGACGAAGCATCTGGGTTTGCTACTGGGTTTTCAATTTCAGGGTACTTGTCGCGGAATGCTTGCAAAATACCTTTGTAGTTAGCCCAGTTGTCAGGAAGAGCAATGAGGTTCACTTTTCCCTCAGCATTAGCTGCAGTGACGATGTCTTCGGCTGGGCAATCGGCCGCAACCTCTGTCGAATCTTCAGCCAGTGTGTCGAGTGTGCTCTCAATAGTTGCTGTGTCAACTGTTGTCTCGGAGTCGGATGTGGAACTATCGCTACCGCATGCGCTGAGCAGTGAACCGGCTACGAGAACCGTTGCCGCTGCTAGGAGGCGGAGTTTTGGGATGTGGTGGTGTTTTGTCACAAAGGTGAAGTTAAGAAACGCGTATGACAATTCCCCCTCGCTTAGGTGAACAAGACGGCATCTTTGTCTGAAGATTTGTGGTGACGAGCCACAGTTAACTTGAGGTCAACTTTGAGACCCTTTTCGTTCACGTAGTTGCTCGGCAATGAAGCGCCAACCCACCAAAGTGAACGCATTGAAGATGGTGGCCACCACAACGAATGCGCCTGCAGTGCCCTTATCAAAGGCGAAGTTGCGTAACAGCATTCCGATGACAATGGTGATGAGCCAAAGCCCAACGCCATTTGCAACTTTGTGTGGTGCTTTCCATACCCGCAACGCACCCCAACCCACTAACAGGGCAATGAGAAATGGTGCAGCGGTTGAGAAGACCCCAGCGGTGTCGGTGTCGGTGTCGTGATTGCGGGTACCAATAAATATGAAGAGGAAAATGAAAGCCGCGTCGGCAACTAATGCATAAAGGGATTTTCGAAGAGACGGAGTGGAAGTAATGGACGACATGAGCACACCGTAGCGGCAAACATCATTCACCTGCACGTCATTTTCTGTACGCCAAAGGTTTCCCACAACCGCTCATTGTTCAATGTTTAATCGGTAACGATAAGTGAGTGAGCACAATCAGCACTGCCCCCCAGAAACGAATCAGGCTTTTTCGTCGCCGTGCTCAGCTGCATATTTCGCGCAGAACTCTTTTCCAGTACCCCGACTTTCGCCTCGCAGTGACCGGGCAGGTAACTTCACAAATTGCCGATGCTCTCGCCTCATTGGTGTTTGCACAAGTACTTCTGTTCGCATCTGAAGATGGGCCCACGCCGCGTTTGTTAATTCAAGCTGTTATTGCGTCTGCATTTCCGCTGGTACTTGCCGGCCCGCTGGCAGGTTTTGTTGCAGACAAATTTGAGCGACGCCAAATTTTGGTAACAGGGCAAGGAGTTCGCTCGTTGCTGATGCTTGCTGCATTTTTTGCTGCGTACATGCAGTCATCAGTAATGCTTTACATTTTGTTCGGCTTATCAATGTGCGTGACTCGAATTTTGTATACAGCTCGGGCGGCTTCGGTGCGCCACCTAGTACGCCAACATGAGCTAGTTGCCGCAGACTCGGTGATGTTGATGGCCAGCATGATTGCAGGAAGCATTGGCGCCGTCAGCGGAGCTTTGCTCTACCGTTACCTTGGTTTTGCCGCATTTTTTGCTGGAGCCATTCTTCACTTCATCGCCGCATATGTGTTCGATTCAGTTCGCACCTGGCTTGGTGGTGGTAGCGAAGTAGACAAAGTGACTTGGAAGGCAGCATTTCAACAGCTGCGTATGGCAAAAACTCGTTTTGCCATTGCCTCCACCAGTGCTCATCGCTATCTCCTTGGAGTGAGCTATTCCGCAATTGCTCTGTTGTTAGACAACCGGGTCAACATTGGTGCTTCTGGTTACGCGGTCACTTTGGGCTCAGCTGGAATTGGAGCATTTGTTGGAACAGTGACTGCTGAAAGAATCAACGAAAAAATGCCACGCAGAACGGTGACATTGCTTGCCTTCGCTTTTTCTAGTGTGGCGGCTTTAACTGCAATTACCGTGACTAATTTCTATGTTTGTTGCGGAGCAGTCGTAGTAATGGCGTTTAGTTTTCAAAACCTGCGGGTCTGCTCCGATGCAACCATTCAGGCCAATGCATTAAAAGGTTCATGTGGGCGAATTTTCGCCGCCTATGACCTTGCCTACAATATGAGCTTTCTCATTGGCTTGGTAACAGGACTCGCAGCTTCAACCTTTGTTACCTCGCACACAGTTCTCTCTGTTGCGGCGTGCACATTTGCAGGTGGCACCACAATATTTGCGCTCATGCCTCGAAGCGAAAAAGTAGATTTTGCTGTGAACGATGACAGCGTTGAAGTACCTGAAGAAAAATCAGGTTTCTCGGCGCAAAACGTCGCGTAAAGCGCGACATACCGCGCCGAGAACACTTAATTAGGCTTGGTCGTAATACTCGCGACCGAGGTGCGTAATTTGGTCTTCGTTCATGATCCAGCGCAAGGTGTTGTGCAACTTCTCTAGCTGTACAAACAAGTCGTGTTCTGCGTGTAGACCAGGAGCGGTTTGTGGGCTCTTGTAGTAGAACGACAACCACTCTTGAATACCGCCAAGGCCTGCACGTTGTGCAAGGTCGGAGTACAAAATGAGGTCGAGTGCAAGAGGTGCAGCAAGAATAGAGTCGCGGCACAAGAAGTCGACTTTGATCTGCATGGGGTAGCCCATCCAGCCGAAAATGTCGATGTTGTCCCAGCCCTCTTTGTTGTCACCACGTGGTGGGTAATAGTTAATGCTCACCTTGTGGAACACATTGCCGTACAACTCGGGGTTGTTTGCTGGGTCAAGAATGTCTTCAAGTACACCGAGTTTTGACTCTTCTTTGGTTTTGAAGTTTTCTGGAGCGTCAAGAACTTCTCCGTCGCGGTTACCCAAGATATTGGTGCTGTACCAACCAGCAAGACCCAACTGACGAGCCTTCAACATTGGTGCAAGCACGGTCTTCATGAGTGTTTGACCGGTCTTGAAGTCTTTACCAGAGATAGGGATGTTCTTGTCTGTTGCAAATTGACGCAAGCAGGGCATGTCGACTGCGAGGTTTGGCGAACCGTTAGCAAACGGAACACCTTCGAGCAATGCTGCGTATGCGTACAGCATGGATGGCGCAATCATTTCATCGTTGGCATCAATTGCTTTTTCAAAAGCTTCAATGGTGGCGTGTTGTGGCCCTGGCTCAATATAAATTTCGGTGCTTGCACACCAGATCATGACAACGCGATCTACTTTTTTCTCATCACGGAATCGGTTGATGTCGGCACGAATTGCATTCAACATGGAACGCTTATCAATGGTTTCCATGGTGTGCGTGCCATCGAGGTTGCGAGCAAAGCGGCGCTCAAAGGCAGCCTTCATTGGGCGAATATCGCGCAATGCTTCAGAGATCGATTCAATGTGCTTGCCCTGCTCTAAAACTCCAGCACGTGACGCAGCAACATATGCGTCGTCGGGAAACACGTCCCATGCGCCCCACACAATGTCTTCGAGGCGAGCAAGTGGAACAAAGTCTTTGACCAAAGGCGTGCGGCCCTCGGTGCGCTTACCGAGGCGGATGGTGCCCATTTGGGTCATGGAACCAATAGGTGTTCCTTGGCCGCGCTTGGCAAGCTCAACACCGGCAATAAGGGTGGATGCAACTGCGCCAAGGCCAACGGTCAGAACGCCGAGTTTGCCTTCGGCTGGCGCAACGCTCTTGGGGGAAGGGGTGGGGTTAGACATGAATAGGTACTCCTTGGGCTCATAGGCAAGGCGAGAGCCGCGAATGATAAGGCTAGAGCCTCCGAGGGTCGCCTACCATCTTCATATGACAACAGTTCCTGGCACCTTCCCCCAGCCGGAAGTCCAAAAACCGGTCCTCATGGACGGGAACGCCCTGCGTGACCTCATTGTGGAGCAAATTGGCGCTCGTATGGCTGCCGCTGGGAGCCCGCATGTTTGCCTGGCCACGGTGCTCATTGGCGAAGATGGCCCAAGCCAGACCTACGTGCGCAACAAGCACAAGTTTGCCGCCAAAGCGGGTCTCGTGAGCCGTAACGAAACCTTGCCCGCCAATTGCACCCAAGGCGAAGCCGAAGCTTTGGTGGCATCGCTAGCGGCCGACCCAACGGTGCACGGCATCTTGGTACAGCAACCACTGCCAAGTCATCTCAATAATGATGCGGTGTTGGCACTTTTACCAGCCGACAAAGATGTTGATGGTCTCACGGCAGAGTCGCTTGGGCGTTTAGTGCGTGGCGAGCCTGGTCTTGTGCCATGCACTCCACTAGGAGTGTTGCGCTTGCTCGAGCACTATGGCATTGCAACAGCAGGCAAGCATGCGGTCATTGTTGGTCGCAGCACTTTGGTGGGAACTCCACTCGCCATTTTGTTGTCGCGAAAAGGTGTAGATGCAACGGCAACAATTGCTCATAGTCGCACAAGCAATTTGGCCGAACTATGCCGCTCGGCCGACATTGTTATTGGGGCAAGTGGCCAGGCCGGAATGATTGGCAAAGATCATTGCAAACCAGGCGCAACTCTTATTGACGTAGGAATTTCACGAACCGAAAAAGGGATTGTTGGCGATATTGATTTTGATGCAGTGCAAAACATTGCGGGTGCAATTACGCCAATGCCAGGTGGAACTGGACCCATGACAATTGCATGCTTGTTGGAAAATACTTTGACAGCAGCAGCGCTACAGGGTGTAAAAATTTAGTAGTTAAGAACTTGCCAACATGGTCATTACCAAATTGTGCAAGTGCCCACGTGTGGCCGCGCGCGATAAACCATGTTGGCTGGTGAATTGATTCCACGTTTCGAAGGACAGACACACTTCTAGTTGCAATAACAATTGTTCGTTACCGTTGAGCTCTGGCGCAAAGCTGTGCGCAATTTGTTCGCGTTGAGCGCGGTGTAGATAGGTCATTGCGCGGCGAATGGTCTGTGATGTTTTCACGCCGCGGTATGTGCCCATACTGCGACGCAGCGGTGCTGCAAGAGCAAACATGGAGTCGCGGTTCTCAATAAATATTTCAACACGTTCATTGAGTGGAATTTCTTTACTAATGGGTTCAAGAAATGGAGCAACGCGTTCATGCTGGCGGGTAATGAGCTCGCTATAAACAGCTTCAATGTCGTCAAAGTGTTGAAATACTGAGCGTAAAGACACGTTTGCCCGCTCGGCAATATCGCGTCCGCTCGGGTTTTCGGCACCTTCAACTAATAGTTCGTATAAAGCATCGGCAATGGATGATCGCGTGCGTTCACCGCGTGCAATGCGCCCATCACTCGACGCAACATTATTTTCTACGGAAGACATTGTTACCTGGGGTTAGCTGCAATAAATGTGTTGACAATAGTAGCGAGCTCTTCACCTTTGTCTTCTTGAATGAAGTGTCCACCACCAGCGATGATGGTGTGAGCTTGACCTTCGCAGCCAGGAATGATTTTTTTGAAATGCTTTTCTGATCCACCAGTAATGGCATCGCTATCGCCAAATGCAGTGAGGAAAGGTTTTGTGTAAGTACTGAGCACTTCCCATGCAGCGCGGTTGGCAGGGGCCGATGGGTCATTTGGGTCGCTAGGTACAAGAGTAGGGAAGATGCGGGCGCCGGCTTTGTACGAGTCGTCGGGGAATGGGGCGTCGTATGCGGCCACGTGTTCTTCGCCAATGGGGCGTTGCGCACAACCGCCTTGCACAATTTTGCCCACGTTGAAGTCGGGTGTTGTTTGGCTGTAGGTGCGCCATGCGCGAAATGCTTCACCAGGGTCGCGGTCTCCGGTGGGAAGAAAAGTATTGGCGGTAACAACCCGTGCAAAGCGCTCGGGGAATTGTGCAACGAGGCGTAGTCCAATGAGCCCGCCCCAGTCTTGGCATACCAAGGTGAGGTTGGTGAGTTCATTGGTGGTGAGCCACTCTGCCATCCAGTCAACATGGCGCTGGTAGGTGTAGTCGGTCATTGCGGTGGGCTTGTCGCTGCGGCCAAAACCCACGAGGTCGGGGGCTACAACGCGGTGCCCTGCTGCAGTGAAGACCGGAATCATTTTGCGGTAGAGGTAAATCCAGGTGGGTTCGCCATGCATGCACAAGATGGTTTCGGTAGCGGGGTCAGAAGCGCTCGCACCCTCATCTATATGGTGCACGCGTAATGTGCCCGAGCCGTCGCCGCGAGCGATGTTGGTATAGCGCGGGGCGAATGGCCAAGCGGTGAGACCTGAAAAGCGTTCGTCGGGTGTGCGGATAATGTCCATAGTGCCCCCAATGCATTGGTGAATGTTTTTGCACTCTAAGTGCAAATACCTCTGGCGTCAAGATCTTGGGGCGGGGGTTGTCAAGGTGGTTTTGATGTGGCAGACTTCGGACGTGCATATTTCGTCAACTTCCGTTCTTGTGGTGGTCGTCGTCGTGTAGGCACGCGTCACATATCACGCGTGCCGGTAAGCCTCCCAGATGGGGGGCTTTTTTGTTGCTCAAAACGCAACACACGCCTGAATAAGACGCAGTAAGTGGTCTGATTTATCTGAATTGAATACAAAAGAACGAGTGATACAGGAGAGTCAAATGAAAATCACAGGAGCTGAAGCGCTCATCAAAGCGCTCGAGATGGAAAGTGTCGACGTCATGTTCGGCTATCCGGGCGGTTGCATTTTGCCTGCCTATGACCCTCTCTTGAAGTCATCTATTCGCCACATTTTGGTGCGCCACGAACAAGGTGCCGGGCACATGGCCGAAGGGTACGCGCACGTTACTGGCCGCCCCGGAGTTGCCATGGTTACCAGCGGCCCTGCCGCTACCAACTTGGTCACCCCATTGTGCGACGCCTATATGGACTCCATTCCGATGGTCGCCATTACTGGCCAAGTTTCTACCACTGCTATTGGTACCGATGCTTTTCAGGAATGCGACACCGTAGGAATTACACGCAGCATTACGAAGCACAACGAACTAGTGATGAGTGCGGAAGATCTTCCACTGGCCATTCGCCAAGCTTTTCATATTGCAACAACAGGTCGACCTGGTCCTGTACTTATTGACATTCCGAAAGACGTTTTGCAAAACAGCATGACGTGGCATTGGCCAACCGATGAAGAAGTGCAAGCAAGTCTTCCTGGTTATCACCCAACAACAAAAGGTCATCCTCGGATGATTAAAGAAGCAGCAAAGTTAATACTTGCTGCAGAGCGACCTGTTCTGTATTTGGGTGGCGGCGTTTTGAAATCGCGTGCTGCAGAAGTTGTTCGCGAAATTGCAGAGTTGTTGAACATTCCTGTTGTTACAACACTCATGGCACGAGGTGCATTCCCCGACAGTCATCCGTTGTGCTTAGGCATGCCGGGTATGCACGGAACAGCAGCTGCTGTTACAGCAATGCAGAAAAGCGATTTGCTCATTGCATTGGGTGCTCGTTTCGACGACCGTGTGACTGGAAAAGTTTCAGCATTTGCTCAAGAAGCAAAAATTATTCACGTTGATATTGACCCAGCAGAACAAGGTAAAGTACGTCGTCCCGATGTTCCAATTGTCGGCGATTGCAAACTTGTCAGCATTGAAATTTTGAAGGCACTGCGCGAACTTCTTGATGGTGGCGAAGTGCAGGCCGACATTGCGCCTTGGCGTAGTCGTTGCAGCGGATGGCAAGAGCAGTTCCCCTTGTCGTACGAGCCAAGTGCTCCTGGCGCTGCATTGAAGCCACAGTTTTGCTTAGAGCAAATTCGTGACCACGCTCCGGAAGGAACCATTTTGGTTTCCGGTGTTGGGCAACACCAGATGTGGTCGAGTCAGTACTGGCACTTCGATGAACCATATACATGGGTCAACTCTGGTGGGCTCGGAACAATGGGCTTCTCGGTACCAGCAGCCATTGGCGCAAAAGTTGGTCGCCCCGACAAAACGGTGTGGGCAATTGACGGCGATGGTTGTTTCCAAATGACTGCGCAAGAACTCATCACCGCTTCCATCAGCAACATTCCTATCAAGGTAGGAATTTTGAACAACTCTTACCTCGGCATGGTGCGCCAATGGCAAGAGATGTTCTACGGCGAGCGTTATAGCGAGGTAGATCTTGGCGGAGGCGTTCCCGACTTCGTGAAGTGGGCAGAAGCTATGGGCTGTGTTGGCATTCGTGTTGATTCGCCTGAAGAAGTTGCACCAGCAATTGAGCGGGCAAACAGCATTAACGACCGACCTGTCGTTGTTGATTTCCGTGTTGAAGAATTTGAAAAAGTGTTTCCAATGGTTGCGGCTGGTGCAAGCAATGACGACATCATCTTGCCTCCTTCGCAAAACGATCGTCGGGAGTATCTACGATGAGCACATATCCAACTCAACAACGTCACCACATTTTGTCGGTGCTGGTGCAAAACAAGGCTGGAGTACTGGCCCGGGTGGCGAGTTTGTTCGCCCGCCGTGGGTACAACATCTTCTCGCTAGCGGTTGCCCCTACCGAAGATCCGCAGTTCAGCCGCATCACCATTGTGGTCGATGTGGAAGGAACCACCCTCGAGCAGATCGTCAAACAGCTGTTCAAACTCATTGAAGTGGTCAGAATCTCTGAACTTGACCCCCAAAAATCGGTTGAAAGGGAGCTTTTCATGGCTACCGTCCGCACTGATGGGGAAAATCGGGGGCAAATCGTGGAATTAGCCAATATCTTCGAGGCGAAGGTTTTGGCAGTAGGGGTCGACGCCCTTACCCTTTCTTTGGAAGGTTCACCCGAAAAACTCGATGACTTTGAAGAATTACTACGTGGATACGGCATTGTGGAATTACAGCGCACAGGCCGAATTGCGTTACCAAAACTCGATCGCGAAGCGCATTCCCGCGCTGTGAAAGGAAAGGCAAGCTGATGGCAGCAAAATTGTATTACGAGGCAGACACTGACCCGTCAATCATTAAGGGTCGCAAAGTGGC